>Ga0233425_10002463_pt1 | contig 36373 bp, 25 predicted proteins | sample Watercolumn_Towu_2_FD_181712 | JGI IMG/M metagenome (GOLD analysis project Ga0233425, IMG submission 181712) | Freshwater microbial communities from Lake Towuti, South Sulawesi, Indonesia - Watercolumn_Towuti2014_140_MG | ecosystem: Environmental > Aquatic > Freshwater > Lake | place...
ACGCACATCGAACTCCGGGCATTCCCGTTTGATGATCTCGCTTACGCCGGTAGCGCCGCCGGTTTCGTCGCCTTCCGCCACAATGATGATCTTGCTCGATTTGGAGGTGCGCCACGACCTTATTTTTTTCAGGAGCACATCCACATCGTCCTTCTTCTCCGGGATGAGGATGGCCTCCGCGCCGCTGCCGATGGCGCTCCGCAGGGCTATCAGCCCCGCATCGCGGCCCATCACCTCCACCACAAAAATGCGGTCGTGGCTCTCGGCCGTATCGCGGATCTTGTCGATCGACTCCACCACATTGTTGATGGCCGTGTCGTAGCCGATGGTGAAGTCCGTGCCGATCAGGTCGTTGTCGATCGTGCCCGGGCAGCCCACCGTTTTCACGTTGTGCAGCTTGCTGAACTCCAGCGCCCCTTTGAAGCTGCCGTCGCCGCCGATCACGATGAAGCCGTCGAGCTGGTGCTGCTCAAACACCCTCAGCGCCTGCTGCATGCCTTCCGGCGTGCGGAAGCGCTCGCTGCGGGCGGTTTTCAGGATGGTGCCGCCGCGGTGGATGATATTGGAGACCTTGCTCTTGGTCAGCTTGATGAAATCGTTTTCGATAATGCCTTCGTAGCCGCGGTAAAAGGCCAGCACATCGATGTTCTCGTTCCGCGCCGTGCGCACAATAGCCCTGATGCAGGCATTCATGCCGGGGGCATCACCGCCTGAAGTAATCAATCCTATTTTTTTAATCATACGTAAATTTAGAAATATTCTTTTTCTTTTCTGCCCCTGTTGGTGTTTTCACCAACAGGAGTTTGCTCCACCGTGGAATCACTTCCTGATCGCATAGATCAGCTCATCCAGGAACTCCCCGTTCTTGAAAATCGTTTTTTCAAATTTTCCTTCCAGCACAAAGCCCGCCCTCTGCACTACTTTTTGGGAGGCGATGTTGTTGCCGAAAATGCGCGCGAAGATGCGGGTGCAGTCCAGGCCCGCAAAGCCGTATTCGCAGATCTGCCTCACGGCTTCCACGGCAATGCCCTTGCCCCAGTGCTCCTCTCCCAGCCAGTAGCCGATCTCGTAGTTCTTGCGGAGAATGTCGGCCTGCATGTGTAAGCCGATGCTCCCCACAGGCCGCTCGTCCACGATGATGGCAAAAATACTGGCCGGTTGCTTCGAATTGGCAAACTCAATAAACGCTTTACCGTTCTCTTCCCCGTAGGGATGCGGAAACACATCGGCCATGAAGCGTGCGATGTTGATATTGTTGGCAAGTCTTACCAGTTCGGGCAGGTCTTCGCTGCTCCAGGGTCTGAGGCTGATAGGCATGGTGTACTATGTTTTGTTACCGTCGTGCTTTTGATGTTTCTTTCCAAGGATCCAGAACAGCAATACCGGAAGCAGGAAAATGTCGGCCAATACGGCGATGAGGATTGTGATACAGATCAGGAAGCCAAAGTAGAAGGTGCTTTGGAAATTACTGATCATTAAGCTCATGAAGCCCCCGATGAGGATGAAGGTCGTCAGCAGGATCGGCTTTCCGGTTTCGAAGTAGGTGCGCTTAAAGGCATATACCAGCGATTTGCCGTAGCCCAGCTCGATCTTGAGCCGCGAGATAAAGTGGATCGTATCGTCCGTCGCCACGCCAAAGGCAATGCTGAACACCAGCGAGGTGGCTGCTTTCAGCTCGATGCCCGCATAGCCCATAATGCCCGCAATGATGAGCAGAGGCACCACATTGGGCAGGATGAACACCAGCACCATGCGCCAGCTGCGGTGCAGGAAGTAGGTGAGGAGCGCGATCACAACGATCGAGAAGATGAATCCCTGCGTCATGTTCGTCACCATGTATTCGTTATTGCGGTCGATAAGGTGTGCCGCGCCCGTAATGCGCACCTCCATGTCGTCCGGGTTGATGTGTGTGCGGATATATTCCTCCAGGTGCTTGTTCTGCTCGTTCACCACGATGCTTCCCACGTCGGTGATCTTCCCGTTGATGCGCGCATATTTTCCGTCAGGCGTGATGATGCGCTTGATGTCCTTGTTCTTTTTGTTGCCTGTCAGCTGCTTCCTCACCTCCTCATAATCTTCGCGGCCCGGGAAAGCGGCGGTGTTTGGCGGCAGGTCGTTCAGCGCCTTATAAATGGTTTTCGAAAGCATGGCCGGCGAATACATGAAGCCCGCCTTGTATTCTCGTTTCAGGAATTCGTCCAGGCCGTTGAGCTGGTACATGATGTCGTAGTCCCATACCGTTTTGTCCTTGCCTTTGATCTCGATGGCCAGCTCCAGCGGGCGCACACCGCTGTAATGTGTGTCAAAGAACAGGAAGTCCTGCTTGATCCGCACCTTGTCAGACAGGTCTTCCAGCAGGATGTTATTCACCCGGATCTTATAGACCCCGATGATGGAAAAGATCACGATCAGGACGGAGATCACAATGATGGTCTTCTGGCTGCGGAAGATCCAGAACAGGACCCGGCGCATGATGTTATACGCTCTGTTGTCGTGCCCGTGCACTTCCACCAGCTTCTTCGGCGTGAAGAAATAGAGCAGGGCAGGGAGGAGCGTGTAGGTGAGGATGAAGGCGATCACGATGCCGACAGAGGTAAAGATGCCGAAATCGCGGATCGGCACAATGCTGGAGAAGAGTAAGGAAAGGAAGCCCACCACGGTGGTGATCAGTGTCAGGAAGGTTGGGAAGCCCACTTCCCTGAGGATCAGCGGGAAGATCTTCTCCCGCGGCGTTCCTTTGCCGAGCTCCTCAAAATATTTGGAGAAGAAATGCACGACATCGCTCATACCCGCAATAAAGATCATCACCGGCAGCATCACCGTCATAATGTCGAGCGGCTGTCCCACCATCGCCATAATGCCCAGCGTCCAGAAAATGGAGACGATCACGATCGTGATGGGCACCACTACCCCGTAGGTAGAGCGGAACGACAGCCAGAGAAAGACCACGATCACGCCAAAGGAAATGATGAGGAAATAGCGGAACTCGGTTTGCAGGTTTTCGAGGTAGACTGCCTGGGCCACGATGCGCCCTACAAAATGGACATCGTCGAAGCCGTACTTCTCAAAAGCCTGACGGATGTTCTTCGCCAGGCTGTCACATTTTACCTTACTGATGCCCTCATCCGTTTTGATGAAAATGGAAATGGATTTCGCATCCGCCGGAAAAAAGGAGCCGATGAGCTCCGGCGTGTTATAAATAGTGGTACTGTCGTCGGCATACAGGCTTTCGTCCTCGATGTGCAGCAATCGCTTCTGCACCGGCGCGAGGCCGCTTAAGGACACATTCCTGATGTTGGTTGGCGAGATCACCTTATTCACGTAAGGGATTTCCTTCAGCTCATTGGAGAGGCTTTCCACCTTTTGGAGAAAATCTTTTTTGAAGATGCCCTTTTTATTCTCAATACCAAGCAGTACAAACTCGTTGTCCCACTCGAAGCGGTCGCGGTGCGTGTGGTAGCGCTCCAGCTCGCTGTCCTCATTGGGGAAAAAGGCTTCGAAGTCGTAGTTGAACTGCAGGTCTTTGAGCTTAAAGCCGCAAAGCACCGAGAAAGCAATGACGAACGAAACAACCGCGTAGCTTAGTGTTTTCTGGTTCAGGTTCATATAAAGGTCGTTGTGCGTTGTATTAATGGCTGTGCAGGTCGATGAGGTAGATCAGGGCGCCGATCACGCCGGCGCTCAGCTCCAGCTCGCGCTTGTGCACCTTGTCGAAGGTATCGTCGGCCGTATGGTGGTAATCGAAATAGCGCTGCCCGTCGGGCTGAAAGCCGATCAGAGGAACGTCCAGCTTTTTCAGCGGGTAGATGTCGGCGCCTCCGCCTCCCTCATCAATGTATTGCAGGAAATAAGGATCCAGCAGGCCTTTCCAGCCCAGCAGCTTCTGATAAAGCCCCGAAGCGGTGTCGGCCCCGATGCCGCGCGGCGCAAAGCCTCCCGCATCGCTCTCGAGAGCCGCAAGATGTTTCAGGTTATTTTTTTTCGTGTCCTCGAAGTAGGCCCTGCCGCCGGCGCCGCCGTTTTCCTCATTCATAAAGGCTACTGCGCGGATGCTGTGCTTCGGCCGGATGCCCAGCTTTTTATACATCGCCAGCACCTCGATGGCCTGTACCACGCCCGCGCCGTCATCGTGCGCGCCATCTCCCAGGTCCCAGGAGTCGAGGTGCCCGCCCGCTAAAATAACCTCGTCCGGCTTTGCCGAGCCTTTTAGTTCGCCCACCACGTTGAAGGACGGCTCGTCTTTCAGGGTCTGGCAGCTCATCTTTAAGCTCACTTTCAGCTTTGGATCTTTTTTCAGCTCGGCCATCAGCCTGTCGGCGCTGGCGTAGCTGATGGCGCAGCAGGGAATTTTGGTTTTGGAAACCGTGGTGTCATAGCCCATCGCCCCCGTATGCGGAAAGTCATTATCGATAGAGCTCATGCTGCGCACGATGGTTGCCACGGCGCCATACTTCGCCGCTTTGCTTGGTCCTGCCCAGCGGTATTTTACTGTTTCGCCGTAGCAGGCGCCGGTATGCAGGCGTGTGTGATTAAAGAAGACATTATAAAATACGATCTTGCCTTTGATGCCGGCCTCTCCCAGCTGCTCCAGCTCTTCAAAGCTTTTTACTTCCACTACCCCGGCATGGGTGCCAGCAGGCGGCGTAGCCACCGAGCCTCCCAGCGCACAAACCGAGTAGCTGGTCTTTTGCTTCGTTCTGGTATCGACAGAGCTGCATACCTCCTTTGCGCCGCGCACCCAGTGCGGCACCATGCAGGGCTGCAGATACACGGTGTCCGCTCCCGCCTCGTACATCGTCTTTTTGGCCCACAGCACGGCCTTTGCCGCCTCCGGAGAGCCGCTGAGCCGCGCACCGATGGTGTGGCACAGGTTGCCGAGGTTTTTATAGCAGGAGCTTTGGGTAAGGTAAAAATCGAAAATGCGGCGAAGCGCGACACTGTCTGTATTCTGGGCCTTTAGCTGAAAAGTGCCGATCACACAGAAGAGGATCAGGGCCAGTTTCTTGTTCATCATAACCGGGAAATTTGGACCTAAATGTACGCTTTTTTGATCTAAGCCCGGAATGCGACGATGGCCTTACGCCGCCGGCTTTGGGCGCCTGTTGATCCGGATCGCATACATGGCGCAGAGCAGGAACGGCACGGTAGAGAGAACGATCCTGTAGTTCAGGCTCAGGGCACCGGCCAGCAGGATGAACAGCGGCAGTAAGCCCAGCAGGCCCAGCCCCGAAAAGGTGATGAGCCTGCCCGGTGTTCCCTGAAATAAGGAAAACAACAGCAGCAGCTGCCCCGCAAGCGGCAGAAGGATCAGCGGGTGCAGAACGCCGGAAGGCTCTGTCAGCAGTTTCCTGAATACTTCGGCCTCCGCGGAGGCGAGGAAGCTGTGCTGATGATCGCCCCATTCGAGGTAAACGCACAGGGAACTTAGCACGGTTAAGAGATTTAAAACTTTCTGTTTGGTCATGGTATCATGCGTTGAACGTTTACCCTGTTTATGATGTTTACGAAAATCACGAAAGCGTTATTTTTCCATGGCAGAAAGAATGGCCACGTTCACGTTGATAAGGTTCTGCGTATCCTGTTTAGGGTTTCTTTCGGAATTATCGCGCTTACAGACTGTGCCTTTCTTCGGGTCTTCTAAAAACATCTGCTCTTCATCCTCTTCAAAAACCAGGTGGGCAGCAAGGTATTTGGTCAGGATGGAAATATGCTCTTCCTGAAATGGTAATTCCCGTAAGCGCCTTTCTATTTCGGCTGTGATCGCAGGCAACTCCGTTTTCGATCCAATAACAAGCGGAAGCAGGAGCCAAAACAGCAGCGTTTCTTTTTCACGACCCTGCACAATCTGCTGAAATTCATTCCATGTCAATAATGATAAGTGGTAATGTCCGCCGGTATTTCCGAGGTACAGGTCATTGAAAAAATAAATGGTTTCAAAAGGGTGGTATTCCACAAAGAAAGTCACTTTACCATTAATCTTTAGTTTGATTGTTGTGCCATTCCAGGGTTGTGCTTCCACTCCGTTTTCATCTACCTCTCCACTCAGTTCTGTAAACCAGGCTTCATCCGGCATTTTATAATGTTCCATCAGAAAATCATCCAGCATCGTTTCGTCTTCCTCATTGGAAGCGAAAGGAAAGTCCATCAATAACCGGATGCAGAAATTAAGATCGTTTAGTGAAAGTTCCATTGCCTCAAAACTAAAGTATTTTGAGATTTCCGGAAATGAAAACATGTTAAATCAAAGAGACTATGATTTTCCAAGAATGTATTTTACTGTTTATGAGGATATGCGTGAGTGATGAAGCGGAAAGCTCCCGCATGTTCCTTTGCGGGACTTGCAGCGGAAAGCACGACTCTGCCGCCTCTTTTGCGGAGGCACGCCCAAATTTTTTTAATCTTTTTAAGGGAATTAATGTTCTGTTGTAAGATTCACAAGACCTGTTCTTTAAAACTGCCCCGCCTCGATGAGCTTGATAGCGCGCTCGATCATGATGTCCTCGCCCGTTGGGTCGTACTCGTCTTTCATGTTGCTGCCAAACAAGCGGGCAAGGCTTTGCCACATAAAGGCCTGGAAGTCGCCCCGGAGGTCTTTCACGAGCGTATAGCTGGTATGGCCGGTTTCCCGGTCGATGAGCTTCAACAGGATCTTGCCCTGCGTCATGCTCAGGTTTTTCAAAGGCTCCTCAAACTCGTCCTTCAGCTGTCTCTCCACCACCTTCAGGTAAGCCTTCCTGGTCTTTTCATCCATCTTCTCCATCACCGCGTTATACTCTTTGAGCTTGGCCGCCGCTAAGATGGCATAAGGATATACCTTTTTGACGTTGTATTTGGTCCGTGTCCATACTTCGTACTGCTTCTTGTTCTTGTACACATAGTCGGCATACACATAAACGTCCTGGAAACGGATAGAAGGAATGGTGTCGCCGTGATAGATCTCGGCATTCACCCGGTATTGCATTTTGAGCGTGGAGGAAGGAACACTGACCTGGTCGCCTTCCTGGGCGGTAGCGACATACGGCAGAAAGAAAACGCCGAACAGCAGGATCAGGATGAAGGATACCCGTTGACCTGTAAAGGCCATAAGGGCATTTATCGGGGCGATAAATGGCGAAAAGCCTTTTTTGCGGTGAGTGTTCATTATCAATTAATACCTTAAACGAAAAAGGTAACCCCTGGGTTACCTTTCAAAATCACACGCGGTTGGCGCGCCATTTCGATCTTTCCCGTGGGCTGCTTTGTTGTTCCTGAGTACCTTTAGACAAATTGGATGCCATAAACGCGCCAAAGATCGCCGCGAGCTCCTCTTCGTTCTTATTAAACTTATTTAACATCTCGGGCTTAAAGTATTTGCCGATGAAACCTGTGTCGAACTTACCGCTCACAAAAGCTTCATGCCTCAGCACAAAGGCGCAGAAGTTCAGGGTCGTTTCCACACCCGTAATCTCGTAATCCGAAATGGCACGCAGCATTTTCTCAATGGCTTCGGTCCGGTCCTTTCCATGCACGATCAGCTTGGCGATCATCGGATCGTAAAAGATCGGGATCTCCATGCCTTCCTCAAACGCATCGTCCACGCGCACTCCCGGCCCTGTCGGGGTCCGGTAGGTTTTCAGCTTCCCGATGTCCGGCAGGAAGTTATTGGACGGGTCTTCAGCGCACACCCGCACCTCGATGGAGTGGCCGTTGATGCTCAGGTCATCCTGCGTAAAGGAGAGCTTTTCGCCGCGTGCTACTTTGATTTGCTCTTTCACGAGGTCGAGGCCGGTGATGAGCTCCGATACAGGATGCTCTACCTGTAGGCGGGTGTTCATTTCCAAAAAATAAAAATTCAGCTGATCGTCGACCAGGAACTCCACGGTTCCCGCGCCGCTGTAATTGCAGGCTTTGGCCACATTGACGGCGCATTCGCCCATGGCTTTGCGGAGCTCGGGAGTCAGCACCGAAGAAGGCGCTTCTTCGATCAGCTTCTGGTGGCGGCGCTGGATGCTGCACTCGCGCTCGAACAAATACACGCAGTTGCCGTAATTGTCGGCCAGAAGCTGGATCTCGATATGGCGCGGCCCGGAGGCATAGCGCTCGATAAACACGGCTCCGTTGCCGAAGGCAGAGATGGCTTCGCTGATGGCCAGCTTCATCTGCTCCTCCACCTCGCTTTCCTTCTCCACCAGTCGCATGCCTTTGCCACCGCCGCCGGCAGAGGCTTTGATCAATAAAGGAAAGCCGATCTCCCTCGCAAGCTTTGTCGCTTCTGCCAGGTCGTTGATGGCGCCGTCGGATCCGGGGATCATCGGCACATTGTATTTTTTGGCGGTGGCTTTGGCGCTGAGCTTATCGCCCATCATATCCATGGCCTCCGCACTCGGGCCGATGAAGGTAATGCCCGCTTTCTGAACTTTTCTGACGAAATCGGCATTCTCCGAAAGGAAGCCGTAACCCGGGTGAATGCCATCTACGCCCAGCTGCTTACAGATGGCGATGATCTTGTCGCCCTGCAGGTAGGATTGCGCACTTGGCGGAGGCCCCACACAAACGGCTTCGTCGGCATAACGCACAAAGGGCGCGTTCCGGTCGGCTTCACTGTATATGGCTACGGTTTGTATGCCCATTTCTTTGGCGCTGCGCATCACGCGCAAGGCTATTTCTCCACGGTTGGCAATCAGTATCTTTTTCATCAAATAATCGGTCTGTTTTAAGAACAACGAATATACTATTTATTTACAATAGAAAGCAGATGCAGGACGAATGGAACGCCGATGAGGCTGATGAAGCAGATCACGACGCGTCATGACGGATCAGAACAGAATATGCAGCCCGCAGACCACGCTGATTTGAAACAGATTGAAATGCAGGTTACATAAAATTCGTGTCAATCGGTCCGATCCTGCTCTGATCCGTATTCCATCCTATCGTTTGTTAATAGTTTGTGAATACAATAGGATATGATATAAGCCGTTTTTTGTAATATTTGTTAAAATACTTATTTCTCCATGTTTATGAAAAAACTGCTACCCTGCCTCTTCGCTTTGTTTTTTTCGTTTGTATCTCAAGCCCAGGATTTTAGCCTTGACGATCTTCCCAACCACCTCGTGAGGGAGCTCAACAGGTTCAGGATGCAGAATGGCCTCGACACCTTTGAGGTGAACGATGTCCTGATCAATGCGGCCAACATCGACGCCGTGAAAATGGCAAAATCGGGACAGGCCAAAGTAGAGCCTGAGAAGGTCAAGAAAAACTTGGTAAAGGCCGGAGGCACCAATAAAGGTGAAGAAACCGCCCTGCTGGCGCCGGTGAGCAAAGGCCGTGATACCTACAATACCGCGCAGGTGGCTAAAGTGATCTGGACACGCTGGGAGAACACCAAGAAAGACAAGGCGGTGCTCCTGAACCCGCAGTACATGATGATCGGCATCAAATGCGTGATGGACAAGGACAATAAAAAAGTGGTGGCCGTGGCTGTTTACGGTGGCTACGACAGCTTCAACGCGGGCGCCAAAAAGAAAAAGGAGCTGGAGGTTCCCTACAATACCAAATCCAAGAAGCTGCTGGCCGGCGACCTTAAATCCTGCAAGAACTGCGATAAGTGGAAAAATTACGACCTGCTGCAGCAGGGCCTGAAGGTAGAGAACGGAAAGATCTACCTCGAATACGCCAACCTGAAAGACCTCAAGCGCCTGATGAAGAAAACGAAGGACGGCCTGGCGGTAGACATCGTGCAGCGCGCGCAGTACGAAAAGCCCGACTACAACATCGTGGACAATAACCTGCAAAGCAAAGGGGTGATGCAGAAGGTAGTGTACAAGGACAAGATCTTCTCCAAAAACCTGATCAAGCAGGACCCGAAGGCCAAGAAAAAAGTGAAGATCAACAGCCTGAAAATCGAGATGGGCAAGTTCAACAAAAAAATTACAGGCCCTTACGAGCTTAACCTGATCGTGGTGCAGGACGGGCACGTGTGCCGGACGGTGACCAGAAGCTACCTCGAGGAAGGCGATCAGGAAAGCAATACGCCTATCGGCCTGATACCTGCCCTGGAGAGCGTAGGGCTGAAGCCTCCCTTCGAGCCGAAATCCGAGAGCTCCATCCTGAACTTCACGATCCCTTTTGAAAAAAATAAATCCGAGTTCAAGCCCGAAGATATCCAGCCTTTCATCAAAGCGCTGAACGAGCCTGATTTTGTGATCGACGGCTTATACATCTATGCTTACTCGTCGATCGAGGGCGATGCCGCGGCCAATGCCAAGCTGCAGCGCAAGCGCGCCGAAAGCGTGACCAAGGTGCTGCAGGGCATGCAGCAGAACAAGATCAACCCTACTATCGAAACGCGTGATTCCTGGAACCTGTTCGAAATGGAAATGGAGGACGGGAAATATGCCGACCTCGTGAAAATGGGGAAAGACAAGGCCATTAAAAAGATCAACAGCGACGGCTCTTTGCTGAGCGAGCTGGAGCCGGTGCTGGCAAAGCAGCGCTTTGCGCAGATCGTGATGGACGTCACCTACGATATTTCCGGCGACAAGGAGCAGCGCTTTTCTGTGGTCTCCTTCAACCGCGCCGTCAAAGCCAACAAAACACAGCAGGCGTACAAGATCATGGAATACGCCGCCACGCAGGTCATTAAGAAAAAATACAGCGACGATGCGCTCGACAGCATGAAAGTGCCGAACGACGTGAAGTTTGTGAACTTCATGAACAACAAGGTGTATTTCGGTTACCTGGCCAAAAGCAGCCTGGTAGACGAGGATGATTATGAAGAGCTGAAGCGCCTCGAAAAGCTCGACCCGACGAACGACGTGGTGCGCTACAACCGCATTTACAGCTCCATTAAGCTCGATACAACGCTGGGCACCAAAGAGCAGCAGTCGAAGCTGCAGCAGGACATCGATGCGCTCTACAAATCGAAGATCGAAAAAAAGCTGGTGGACGGATTGAACATCGAGTGGCAGTTCAAGATCATGGAGTCGCTGGATACGGTGGAGAATGCTGAGCCGCAGATCGAAGCCTGCATCACGCGCATCAAGAGCTTCTATAACTTCAAGGATGCTTCCTGGCAAAATGCCCTGAAGCTGGCGTACGCCTTCACACGCGGAAAAGACTACAAGTTCTCCAGCAATATCCTGGAGCCTTTCCTGAAAGTAGAGAATGTGGACGAAGGCCTGCTGTTCAGCTATATTTCCATCGCCTCGCATCTGCCTGAGAAATTCTACAGCCGCACCTTCAACGACGCCCTGCACAAGGCGAAGGAGCGTAATCCGGAAAGGTATTGCCAGCTCTTTGGTGAGCCACGTATGTCTTTCCAGGTATTAGGGAACCCCAATGCCAAAGCGGATTATAAAGAAGCGGGGTGTAAATAATCTAAAAAAAAGCGCATAAAAAAAGCTCAGACTTGTCTGAGCTTTTTTTATGGCAAGGAGCTGGTCTTTAATCCAGGATCACGATTTTTTGTTTAACAGATTGCTGGCCGTTTTGTCCGCTGATGAAATAGATGCCGGCAGAGAAGCCGCTCAGGTCGATGGTGCTATCGCCTGCTTTAATGGTCACTGTGCTTAGTACCTGTCCTGTCTGGCTGGCCACTGTTAGCCTCAGATCCGTTGTCGCATGGATCTTAAAGATGCCGGTGCCCGGGTTCGGATAAATGCTCAGCCTTGTGGCTTCCAGCTCTTCGATGCCCGTGCAGGGGCTTACGATAGCAATGGATGAAGCAGAAGAGGTACAGTTGGAAGCATTGGTGTAAGAATACGTCACGGTATGTGTTCCTACTCCCGCCGATGAAGGCGTGAAAACCGTGCCGGTTACGCCTGTACCCGAGAAGGTACCCATGGCCGGTGTTCCCTGTAAGAATAAGACATCGGAGTTAGGGCAGAACTGTGTTTGCGTTAAGGAGAAGGTTACTACCGGTGCGGTATTCACGGTCGTCGAGATAACCGAGGTGGAGGTACAGCCATTGGTGTTGGTATAGCTGTAGGAAATGGTATGGGTACCTGCTCCTGCCACCGAAGGGGAATAGCCGGTGCCTGTCACGCCTGTGCCCATGTATACGCCGCCGGCCGGTGTCGCATTCAGGGTAATAGCAGACGAGTTGGTGCAGAGCATTGGCTGGGCCAGGGAGAAGGTGATGACAGGCAGTGGGTTGACCGTTATGTTAATGCTTCCGGTGATCGGGCAGCCTGCTGCCGTAGTTCCTGAAACACTGTAGGTAGCGGAGCCTGTTGGGGTAATCACAACACTTGCCGAAGAAGCGCTTGTGCTCCAGGTATAGGTGGTTGCCCCGCTAGTGGTTAAGGTGCTGCTATTGCCGGCGCATAAGGTAGACGAGGAGGCTGCAATGCTTGTGGTTAAAGCGGCTGTAGGCTGGCTCACGGTAGCGGTAATGGTGTTGGTGCAGCCCGGTCCATCGTTGATGCTGACCGTGTATGTGCCCGGAGGCAGGCCGGTAGCCGTTACTGTATTTTGTACCGGGCTCGTTGTCCAGGTATAGGTGAATGCAGGAACACCGCCAGTTGCGGCAATGGTTGCCTTTCCGTTGGTCATGCCGAAGCAGGCATCTGTGACGTTGGCCGTATAGCTTGGCAAAGCGGCGCCGGATAAGGCGAAGGCGCATATCCTCGGGTTGGTGCCTCCATTCTGGATCACGAGCTTCGATACCAGCTTGGTACGGTTGGCACAGGCCAGCACAAGGTCCGTTGCATACATCCTCGGATTGCCGGATACGTTGCCCGGGTTGCCTGTGGTACGGTCCACGCGGTCGATGCCACTGAGGATGGCATTAGATCCGTTGTACCAATCTGACAGGGTCAGTCCGCTGAATACCTGGTTGGTACCATCGGTGAAGCGTACGGTAATGCTCATGGCACAATTGCCTTCTGTAGCAAAGCCCAGCATGCTCAGGGCCGCGAACGATGCCGGCGTTGTGAGGATCAGGGAATCTTTTTGTCCGCTCAGAATGTAACAATTGTTGTTGCCGGTGTAAGAGCTCAGCTGGTACGTGCGTGTGCCGCTGGTTATGGTACCGCTGTTCGGTAAGCCTTTGTTGATGCTGTATAGCGCACCGTAAGCCGCCGAGTACATCGCATAATTGCTGCCGTCAATAGGTCCGCTGGTAGTAGTTGAGGCTACGGTGTTTTCGGCCACAGCATCCATATTAAAGCCGGTTACGGTGATCGGCGTGTAGGTTTGGGCAAGCATCGAGGAGCCCATAAAAATAAGTGGGAGTACAAGTGATTTCATTACAAATAAAGTTTAGGTTAAACCAAAGTTACTAAACTGATTTAGTATGATTTCGTTAAATTCGTTTGGAATACGATAATCATTGATTTTTAGGCATTTACCTGCTTATTTCAATGATTTGACGAGTAAATTGTGGTTCTGGTTGAGTTAAACTATAGTTTGCCATATTTTAGCATAATCGCATCAAGCGGCAAAAAAACCGGTTTCTTACTCCAAAGAGCTTTCGATCAGTACCTCCCTGTATTTTTCGAGGATGGTGGATTTGGAAATAAAGCCCTGGTAGCGGCCTTCATAGATCACCGGGATGTTCCAGAGGTGCGATTCGGAAAATAATTTCATGGCAGAGATGATGTCGTCTTTTTCGGTGATGACATACTTGGGCGGGTGCATGATCTCCTTCACGCTTACCGTATCATACATTTCCTGCTTGAACATGATCTCGCGGATATCGTCGATGCTGATGAGGCCTTTCAACGTATAGTCCTTGTCCAGCACCGGAAAAATATTGCGCTTCGAGAGCGTGATCAGCTCGATCAGCTTGCGCAGGTTCACATCCACAGGCACCTCCGAGAAGTCGCGCTCCACATAGGCGGAGAGGTCGATGTTGCTGAGCAGGTAAGAGTCGGTATTGGTGGTGACGATCTTTTCCTTTTCTGCGAGCTTGAGCATGTCGATGCTGAAAGGCATAAAGTATTTGGAAACGGCGTAGCTCAGGGCCGACACGATCATCAGCGGGATGATGAGCTCATAGCCGCCGGTGATCTCCGCGATGAGGAAGATGCCCGTGAGCGGCGCCTGGAAAATGCCGCTGAGCAGCCCTGCCATGGCCACAATGGTAAAGTTGCTGATGGGTAAGCTGACAAAGCCGAGGTCGCTGATGGCCGATGAGAACAGGTAGCCGATGAAGGCGCCCAGGAACAGCGAGGGTGCAAAGTTTCCGCCATTGCCCCCGCTGCCTATGGTAATGCCGGTGGCAATGGGTTTCAGCAGGATCACCACCAGCAGCAGAATGTATAACAAGGGCCTGGACAAGGAGGACAAGGGAAAGAGGGAATGGCTGAACACCAGGCTGGGGTGGCTGTCTGAGAGGAGCTTGATGCTTTCATAGCCTTCGCCCAGCAATGGAGGGATCAGGAGAATGAGCACAAAGAGCCCCAGGCCGCCCACCACGGCTTTGACGATCTTGCGGTTCTCGAAGCGCTTGAAATACTGCTCGGTTGCGAGAAATACCTTGGAGTAATAATAGGAAGAGGCGCCGCAAACCAGGCCCAGCACCAGATAGAAGGGCACGTTGTTGTAATCGAAAGGCTCCTGTAATTTGAACAGGAGAAGCACATCCTCGTGCAGGATGACCTTGGAGCAGAGAGCGCCCGAGGCAGCGGAGATCAGGATGGGAATAAAGGCAGAAATGTTGGCTTCCACCAGCAATACCTCCAGCGCAAAGAGCACACCCGCAATGGGCGTGTTGAAGGCGGCGGCAATGCCTGCGGCGGCACCCGCTGCCAGCAGGAGCGTCCGTTCCTTATAGCTCAGCTTATAGGTGCGCCCGAAATTGGAGCCGATGGCGGAGCCGGTGGTCACAATCGGGGACTCCAGACCGGCCGAGCCGCCGAAGCCCACCGTCAGCGCGGAGCTGATGATATGGCTGTAGGTCTGGTCTTTGGGCAGGATGCTCGATTTCCGGGCAATGGCGTACAGGATGTTGGCAATGCCTTTTCCAAGCTTGTTGCCATTGAGGTAATGGATGTACATGGCACAAAGAGAAATCCCGACAAAAGGAAACAGGGCGATGAAAAAGGGATTGTCGGAGGAAATGTATTCGATGTTGCGGATGAAAAAGTGCACGAAGAATTTAAGGAACACGGCTGCAAGCCCGGCCGTAAGCCCGATAAGAATGGCAGCGAAAATAATGAACTGCTTTGGAGTCAGCTTATGCTGGATCCAGATGATGAGCCGGTTCGATTTAAAAAACAGCGACAGTATAGACCTCATGCTGGCACGATCATTTTAAATGGGTTAGTATTCAAATTGCAAGCCTGCAATATATCATTTTAATCGTTAAGGCTTTCTTTTTTTCTGCTTTTATGATGCCTTTCGCAGCTCCCTCATCCTGAACAGCATGAAGCCGATCAGCCCGGCCAGGCAGGAGGCAATGAGGATCATCATTTTGGATGACTGGATATATCCTTCATCGGTGAATGCCAGTTGGGTGATGAACACCGACATGGTAAAGCCGATGCCGGCGACACAGCCCATGCTGACGATGTCGTACCAGCCGATGCCTTCCGGCAAAGCCGATGCTTTCAGCTTTATCAGCAGGAAGGTTGCAAGGCTGATGCCTAAGGGTTTGCCGATCAGCAGGCCCGCCAGTATTCCCAGAGCATGGGGCTGGATCAGACCCGAAATGAATTCGGGCTTCAGGGGAATGGCAGTATTGGCCAGGGTAAAGAGCGGAAGGATCAGGTAGGCGACGGGCAGGTGCAATTTGTGCTGCAGGCGGTGTGAAGGCGAATGATCGGCGCCGTCTCCGAAAGGATAGGCGAAAGCCAGCATCACACCGGCAATGGTGGGATGAATGCCGGACTGCATCATGCAGAACCACATGATCAGCCCCAGCACCATGTACGGCACGAAGGTATGCACCCTGAGCCTGTTGAGCAGCATCAGGATCGCGAACATGCCGAGGGCCGCCAGCAGAAACGCCGTATGAATGGATGAGCCATAAAAGAACGCGATGATGAGCACAGAACCCAGATCGTCGATGATGGCAATGGCTGTCAGGATGATCTTGATGCTCACCGGTACGCGGTCGCCGGCCATCGCGATCACGGCCAGGGCAAAGGCAATGTCGGTACCCATCGGGATCCCGAAGCCTTCTTCGGTGCCTGTTCCACGGTTGATAAACGCATAGAGGATAGCCGGCATCAGCATGCCGCCGATGGCGCCACCGATAGGAAGAACCGCTTTTCGTAAGGGGTGAAGCTCGCCGTTGTACAATTCACGTTCGATCTCAAGGCCAACCATTAAAAAGAAAATGGTCATGAGCCCATCGTTGATCCAATGCTCCACGCTTAGATGCATGTCGATGCCCATCAGGGAGAAGCCCGTTTTTGCGTGCCAGAAATGCAGGTACTGCTCTGAAAAGCCGGTATTGGAAATAATGAGGGAAATAACCGTACAGGCAATCAGCACCATGCCCGCATTTTTTTCGCTGGAGGTAAATTCTTTAAAAAAGTGACTCAGGCTTTCTTTCATAAATAGTAGCTGAATTTAAGCAATTTTGAAGGAAGGACCTGCTTTTTGGCAGAATAGTTTGAAAAATGCCGTGGCATTAAAGTTGAAACGCCCATGGTATTATGAAAACCATCCTAGTTCCTACCGATTTTTCAGATGCGGCGCGCAATGCCTCCCGCTACGCGGTTAACCTTGCTAAGCATTTAAATTACAGGGTCTTGTTATTTCATGTGTTCAATATGCCCATGCTGGTAGACAGTGAGTTTTCTGCCCCGGAGATGATCGATCTTCAGGGAATGGAGCAGGACCATAAAAAACGCCTGGAAGAAGAGGCGGAGCTGTTGCAGAAGGGAACGGATGTGGTGATCGTGTGCCAGGCTGCCAGCGGATTTACGGTGGACGAGATTGCGGAAATAGAGCAAAAAGAAAAGCCTGATCTTATCGTGATGGGCTTGAGTCCTTCGGGAAGGATCAGCGAGTTCGTCTTCGGCAGCATCAGCACCGACGTGGTGAAGAACACGCAGACGCCGGTCATCATCGTGCCGGAGGCTTCTCACTTTAAGGAGATCAAAAAGATCGTCTTTGCCAGCGATCTGAAAATGGAATGCGAGATGAAGATCCATGAGCCTTTGAAAGATATGATCGACACCTTCAATTCGCATATCGCCATCCTGAATGTGGTAAAGGAGCAAAGCGATAGGATCGGCAGGGACGACGGTGTTTCCGGGCGCCGGATCGAAAAATACTTTGAGAACATCGAGCATGTGTATCACTTTCTCGAGAACAACGACATAATCGAAGGCATCAGTGAGTTTATCGTGAGCCAGCATGTGGATATGGTGACGATGATCCCTCAGAAGCACAACCTCATCGAGCGGATCTTTAAAGAAAGCAATACCAAGAAAATGGCTTTTCATGTGGATATTCCCCTGCTGACCCTGCCTGCCATCCCTTGCGACTAAGGCCCTTTATTATTAATTAAACCCTGTTTTATGAAGAAAATTCTGTCATTCGTATTTGCTCTGAATAGCCTTTTTCTGTTCTCACAAAAAGATTTTGAGGTAAAGTTTAAAAAGTCGGAAGAAACGCTCGGAGAGAAGAAGTACGATAAAGCTCTGAGCATGTACCTCGAGCTTTACAACAGCGACACCTCGAATGCCAACCTGGCCTATAAGGTGGGCTACTGCTATCTGCAGTCGATAGGGCGCAAGGAGAAAGCGGTGCCTTACCTGGAAAAGGCGGTAAGGAGCATCAGCGTGGACTATAAGGACCGTGATCCTGCGGAGCGCCGCGCTCCTCTCCAGTCGTGGAAATACCTGGCGGATGCCTATCACCTCGACTCTCAGTTCGACAAGGCGGTTACCACCTATAACGTGTATCGCCAGGAAATGAAAAAGCATCACCGGAAAGATAAGGCTGCCGACGACGATGCAGACCGCAAGATCCGGATGTGCTATACGGCGAAGGAGCTGATGAAGGTGCCCGTGAAGATGAAGGTGGAGAACATGGGGAAGAGTGTTAATTCCAAATATGCGGATTACTCGCCGGTGCTCACGGCCGACGGCAATACGATGATCTTTACCTCGCGGCGGGATGGTGGCGTAGGGAACGAGACCTATGATGACGGAAAGTTCTTTGAGGACATCTACATCACCGATTATGTGAACGGCAAATGGACGGAAGCCAGGAACATCGGGCCTCCTATCAATACGGAGGGCAACGACGCCACGGTAGGTATTACCATCGACGGGCAGAATATCCTCATTTATAAGGATGACAACGGCGACGGGAATATTTACCGCACGCACCTCAACGGCGATACCTGGAGCGAGCCCGAAAAGCTGAATGCCAATATCAACAGCAAATACTGGGAACCCAGCGCCTTCATCACAGCCGATGGCAACACGATGTATTTTGTGAGCGACAGGCCGGGTGGCTACGGCGGGCGCGATATTTACAAAAGCAACCTCATGGACGACGGACAATGGGGCAAAGCGATGAACCTCGGGAGCAAGATCAACACGAAATATGATGAGGACGGCCCTTTTCTGCACCCCGACGGCATCACCTTATTCTTCAGCTCGACCGGGCATGAAACGATGGGAGGCTTCGATATCTTCTACAGCACGATGTCGGAAAACGGCGACTGGCAGGAGCCGGTGAATGTGGGCTTCCCGGTGAACTCGCCTGACGATGATGTGTTCTACGTGGTATCGCCCGACAAAACCAAAGCCTACTATTCTTCCTATAAGGAAGGCGGCGTGGGCGAAAAGGATAATTACATGATCACCTTCCTGGATCAGAAGCAGGAGCCCCTGACCTTATTGAAAGGGGAGGTGAAGGACGAGGCGGGAAAAGTTCCGAAGAACATCGTGATCACCGTCACGGATAATGAAACCGGGAAGCTGGTAGGCGTGTACCGCACCAACAGCAAAACAGGGCAGTATGTGATGATCCTTACACCGGGAAAAAATTACAACCTCGTGTATGAGGCCGAAGGCTTTATGTTCTACTCCGAAAACCGCGATATTCCAAAAAATACCAATTACTATGAGATCTACAGGCCGATCATGCTGCCACCGCTGGTTGTAGGATCGAAAGTGGTGCTCAATAATATTTTCTTCGATTTCGATAAGGCCACGCTTCGCCCGACATCGAATGTGGAATTGAGGAACCTCGTGCGCTTTATGAACCGCTACCCTGCCGTGAGCGTGGAGATCTCTGGCTATACCGATTCGAAAGGAACGGAGGAATATAACATGAAGCTCTCGCAGAATAGGGCCCAGGCTGTCGTTACCTACCTCTTAGGCAAGGGCATCGCCAGCGACCGTATGACGGCCAGGGGCTACGGAGAGAAGAACCCGGATGCGGCCAACGAGAAACCCGATGGGAGCGACAACCCGGCCGGCAGGCAGCTCAACAGGAGGGTGGAGTTGAAGATCACGTCCATCAAGCCCTGAGGAGAGCTGTGGTAATTTTTCCACATAAGGGAGGCCTGCCGTTTTTCGTTTTTTGAATTTCATCGACAGGCCCGTCTGGCATCAAAATGCACTGGGCAAAGAGGCGGGCGGAATCCATGCCGGCGCCGTATGAAACTGTATGAAGCTATTGAATACCAAATTCAGAAAAATCATATTCCGCACCTTGCTGGTGATCGTTATCCTGGTGGTGCTCCTCGTCGCCTTTATTTCGCCGATTGCGAAATGGGCCGTCGAGAAATACGATGTCAGGTATTCAGGCCGTGAGATCACGATGGACCTTCCCTATATCAATCCTTTTACAGGCTATGTGCATCTCCGAAACCTGAAGATCTATGAGGCTAACAGCGACAGCGTTTTCTTTTCCGCCAGGGCTCTCAAGGTAAATATGGAGATGCTGAAGCTGCTGAACAGGACCTATGAGATCAGCTCCGTGACCCTCGATACGCCTGTGGGCAGGATCGTCCAGCAGGATTCGGTAACCCTCAACTTCACGGATATCATAGAGCGCTTCTCTTCCAGGGATACGGTCCCTAAGCCTGAAGATCCGGATAAGGAGCCGCTCCACCTCAACATTCTGAACATGAAGATCAAGGATGGCACGTTCTACTATACGGAGAAAACGGTGCCTGTCTTTTACTATGTCAAACATGTGGATGCGGAGTCCGAGGGCCTGCGCTGGGATGTGGACAGCATGGCGGCCAGGCTGCACCTGGAGTCGGGTCCCGGAACAGGAACGGTGAATGCCACCTTCATGATCAATATGAAATCGCTGAACTACCGGCTTGCTGCGGTGGTGGATAAGTTCGACCTGGGGATCATGGAGCAATACATCAGGGACATCGCCAACTACGGCACCTTCAGGGCCAACCTGGATGCGGATGTAAAGGCAACCGGCAACATCAAAAGCAAGGAGGAGCTCAACGCTACCGGCCTGGTGATGGTCAACGACCTTCATTTCGGAAAAGACCCCTCGGAAGACTATCTTGCTTTCCAAAAGCTGATCGTCGATATCCGGCAGCTGAGCCCGGCAGGAAAAAAATACGCCTTCGACTCCATCGCCCTCGTGAAGCCTTACTTCAAGTATGAGCGCTACGATCACCTCGACAACCTGCAGAACATGTTCGGCAAAGGCGGTGAGCATGTGAAAGAGGCAAAGCAGGAGAGCGGCAAGGCCAATATCCTGTTCCAGATCGCGGATTATGTGAAGATCCTCGCGAAGAACTTCTTTAAAAGTAATTACGAGATCAGGCGCCTCGCCATTTACGATGCCGACCTGCACTACGAGGATTATGCCCTCACGGAAAAATTCGCGACGGCAGCTGTGCCGCTCACCATCATTGCCGACTCCATCGAGCGGAGCGAAAAGTGGGTGGACCTGAAGCTCAAAACGGGCCTTTATCCTTATGGCAACGTCAACCTGGGACTGAGCATCAATCCGATGGACAGCACGGATTTCGATATTCACTATCACCTGGAGAAGATCCCGATGGCCATGTTCAATCCTTACCTCATTACCTACACCTCTTTTCCTTTGGACAGGGGAACGATCGAGCTGAAAGGGGACTGGCAGGTGCGCAATGGCTCTATCAACAGCCACAACCGCCTCACGCTGATCGATGCGCGCATCAGCAAGCGGCAGAAGAGAAACGGTGCCAGCTGGATACCTCTTAAGCTGGTGATGTTCTTTGTGCGCGACAGGGGCAACGTGACTGATTACGAGGTGCCGATCAAAGGCGACCTCAAAGATCCGAAGTTCAGGCTGGGAGATGTGATCCTGGATATCCTTACCAATATCTTTGTGAAGCCGGCTACCACCATTTACCGCACAGAGGTGCGCTATACCGAGAACGAGATCGAGAAATCGATGGTGGTGCGCTGGGACAAGCGCAAGGCGCTTCTGGAGCCCGATCAGGAAGAGTTTGTGGAGAACATCGCAGGCTTCCTGAAAGATCATCCGGAGGTTAGCATCAGTGTGAGCCCACTGGTATGGGAGGAAAAAGAAAAGGAATACATCCTGTTCTTCGAAGCGAAGAAGCAGTTTTACCTCTTCGCCAATAAGCTGAATAGCAAAAGCCTGACAGAGAAGGACACGACCCGGATCGAAAAGATCTCCGTTAAGGATTCCAGCTTTATCAGATACCTCGATGACAGGCTAAAGAGCGGATTGCGTTTTACCATACAGGACAAATGCCGGCAGATCGTGAGCGCCGATGTCGTTAACAGCCGTTACCAGGACCTATTGAAGCAACGCCGCGAAGCGTTTATGGCTTACTTTAAGGAAGCGGGCGTCGACAAGCGAGTGAAGATGCAGGAGGTGACCGTGAAGATCCCTTACAACGGTTTCTCGCTTTACCGCATCAATTACAAGGGCGATATCCCGGATGAATTGCTGGAGGCCTACAGAGCGATCAACGACTTTGATAACCGGAACCCGAGGAAAAAATACAAAAGCCTCCGCGAGAAGAACCGCAGAGCCAGCAGGGGAAAATAAAACAGGGCTTACTCTTTGGGCAGCTGGAGGTAAAAAGTAGAGCCTTCGTTCTCCTTACTCTCGAACCAGATCCGGCCATTGAGCAGATCGACCAGCTTTTTGGCGATAGACAGGCCAAGGCCCGAGGACTTTTCGCCTTTCAGCCCCACGCGCCCTTTTACCTTTTTCAGGAAAATGTCGGCGCGGTCTGTCTCGGGAATACCAACGCCATTGTCTTTCAGGGAGATCAGGTAAGAGGATTCCTGCTCCTGCACATTGATCTCGATAACGCCCTGGTCGCCGGTAAACTTGATGGCGTTGGACAGCACGTTATGAATGACCTGGAAGAACTTCACGGCATCGGAGGTGATGTTGATGTTCTCGGCGTCGGAGGTGAGCATGAACACCTTGTCTTTGTTCATGGCCCGGAGCTTATCGAGGGTCACATGAATTTTTTCCACCAGGTCGAAGCGTGTTTTGCGCACATAGGTATGCGCCGACTCGAAGTGCTCCTGCCTCAGGAAATCGTTCACGATATCGATGCACTGCTGCGTGTTTTCCTGCATGATGTTCAGCAGCTTGTTGATGTCGGCCAGGTTGTTCTCATTATAGCCTTTCTGCAGCGAGGAGATCATGTCTTTGGAAAGCTGGAGCGGCCCGCTCAGGTTATGGGTGAGCATGTCGAGGAGCGTATCTTTCTGGGCTGTGTATTTGATGAGGTAGTCTTCGTGCTTCTTGGCCTCGCTGATGTCCTTCACAAAAGCGGTGATGAGGTTGGTATCTTCCAGCACCAGCACGTCGCAGCTGATGTGTTTCAGCACATGGTCAGGGAAAATGAGCCTGAACTCAGTGGTGTTGATGCAGCCTGTTTCCATCAGCTCGTCGTACCTCATGTGGAGGTAGGCACTGTCTTCCGCTAAAATAAACTTCAGGATGACCTTCGAATCAAAGAACAGCTCTTTTTCATCGATGCCAAAGATGCGTGTGAAGTTGGTATTCACGTAGAGGAACGATTTTTTTTTAATATCGTAAACGGCGATGCCGTCGTCTGTGATGTCACCGATCTTTTTAATGAAGTTATAATTGCTGATGTTCTCCATAAGCTCAATCCATTAAGAGGCGTCTCGAATAGGTATAGGCGATCAGCTCAGCGGCGTTTTTGACGTTGGCTTTTACAAACAGGTGTTTTCGGTGTGTTTCAATGGTTTTTTCGGATACTTCAAACTGTTGGGCGATCTCTTTGGTGGAAAAGCCCTTGGCTATTTTTTCGAGGATCTGCTTTTCGGCCCTGGTAAAGGGCTCTTCGATGCCTTTCAGGAACTCATCGCTGTTTTTCAGGAAATTCCTGGCATTTTTGGATTTAAGCTCTATCTCGGGGCAGATGTAGCGCTTGCCGGCTGCTACCTGCTCGATGGCATTGATGAGCTCCGAGCAGCCCGATTTTTTAGAGACAAAGCCCATCGCCCCTTTGCCGAAGATGGCATTCACGCTGTCGATGTTATCATACATGGAATGAGCGATGATCCTGACGTCCGGATATTTCCGGGTGATCCGTTCACAGATCTCATAACCATTGAGAGCCCAGGGCTGTTTTACCGTATACAATTGCAGATCCAGGATGAAGATGGAAATCCGGTGTGTGGAAATGAACTCATTCATAAGGCTAAGGTCAAAGTCATCTTCTACAATTTCAATTTCCGGTTGTTTGGATAAAAGGTAGTTTATGCCTTCTTTCACGGATTTGTGGTCCTCGATATAAGCAACTTTTAGTTTTTCACGCATAAGAAGAGAGTAGCAAATTGGGTTCCTGAATTGGTTCAGAGGGATACAAAGCTACTAAATATTTAGAATCAGGGTATAAGGGTTTTACCTTATAAATTTCCCTGTTACTTTTACGTTATTTTAAACTACCTTCGGCACATAATCCATCTTTTATATGGGGTTCCGGGATTGAGCAAAACATATCAACATATCCTACTGGCTGAAGACGATGAAGATGATATTCTGTTCTTTCGCGAAGCCATTCATTCACTTTCTCTACCCTGCGAACTGGTTGTTGTCAACAATGGGGAGCATGCCGTGAATTATTTTTCGGTGAGTAAAATTTTACCCGATTTTGTATTCCTTGATATTAACATGCCTAAGCTGAACGGGATCGAAGCCCTGAAAGCCATCAAAGCGATTCACCCTTCCAACGACCTGCATGTGGTGATGCTGTCTACCTCGATGTCGGAGCCGATGGTGGAGCAAAGCTACCGCTACGGTGCCAGCATCTATATCCAGAAGCCTACCAATTTCAACGACCTCAAAGAGTATCTTTACTACTGCCTTACCCACCTGGGGCATAGGGCGATACAGCCCGGGTTTATTCTCAACCGGCATTTCAGGGATGCTTTCTAAATAACCTGGCACACCCGCACGATCTTGATAAAGCGTTTCTGATAATTAGGTGATGCTTTGAAATCGGAAATCTTAACGCCCGGGGTCCGCTTGTCGGAGGAGCTGTGGATGAAGCTCGGGTCCTTGCCACCTGTCAGGATAATGCCGACATGTCCGGGCTTGCGGATAGAGGCGTTGGTGCCCGTAAAAACGATCACATCGCCTGTTTTGCAGGAGTCCATCGGGATCACCCGGCCGAACCTGCCATACTCCGACGAAGAGCGGGGTACAGTCACTTTAAAATGGGTGAAGACATAATAGACAAAGCCCGAGCAATCGAAGCCCGTCTCAGGAGAGCAGTTAGCGTAATTGTAATTTTTTCCCAGCTGGGCTTTGCAAAAACCGACCAGGCTGTCCTTATTGACAATTACATCCTTGGTTTCCTCATCTGCGCTCCGGCTTGTAAAAGCGGCACACAGGCCCAGGGAGAGGAGCAGCATTAGTTTAGCAAAAGAACTCATCTCTTAAAGTTAAGGATAAATCTGTCACAGGACGCGCCATGCAGGCCCGCTCTGGCATGAAATTATCTTAAAATACTATAAAATTAACATAAAATTTTTATCAGACTGTATCTTTGTCTCTACCACTATAAAACCGTTCCTTATGACCGAGCCGCTTATCTGCCTTCTGATCGATGATGACCATGATGATAGTGAAATGTTTCAACTGGCTATCGAAAGAACCAAAATTCCTGTTGACTGCATTATGGCCAATAGCGCCATACAGGCCCTTAAGCTGTTGAAGGACGATGAGGAGCTTATTCCAGACTTTATTTTTGTGGATCTGAATATGCCTTTGATGAACGGGCGGGAGTGTATCCTTGAGCTCAAAAAAATGGGAAAGCTGAGGGATTCGACGATCATCGTTTATTCCACCTCTTCCAACAAGCAGGAGATGAAGGAAATGCTGGAGCTTGGCGCCTCTCATTTCATTACCAAGCCTTCTGATATTTCTCTGCTGGAGCAGGCCCTGGTGGATTGCCTGCAGCATAAAGAGGCATAGGGTTCTCCGGCCTTCGGTCGATCAATGTATTTCCGGGAAAAGCTTCCTGATGGCATGAACAGAGTGGCTTCTGAAGCCTGCCTGCGTGTCTCATCCGGCGCTGAGCGCAACAGGTCAATGCCTCTTAAGTTCTTTTCTTCACCGTGTCGCAGGTTTGCTTCAATAAGGTTTTGTGCATTTCCAGGGTGGAGAGCAGCCTGCCCGACCAGTCTTTCAGGTCGCTGTCGTCGGTATGCTTATAAAGCTTTTTAATTTTACACCTGCCGCCTTTGTTCACCCTCGTGGCGCCCTTGAGGTAAGCCTTATCATAATCTTTCCCCTGCTTTTTTTCAAACCAGGATAAGATCTTCATTTCTTTTTCAGACATGGCTGCAGGCAGCGTGATGTTTTTTTTCGACGCCAGGCCTTCCACCTGCTCCTTCGTTTTTGTATAATCCTCTACCAGGCGTTGAGCGGCTGCTTTGGTTTCCGCCGCCATGGCATGTGTAGGGGCCAGCTCGCCGATCTTCACGGTGAGCACGCTGATCTCGTAGGTTTTGATAAGTGTTTTGGTTTCTTTCTTGGTGAGGCTGCTTTGCGCAGTGGCAGTTGTTATGGCCAGTAGGAAGGCAAACAGGCTGGTAATGATGGTTTTCATGAGGAGAGGTGTTTGGTTGTTGTCAAGTGGAAGGTTGAGCTGTCGAAGTTGTAGGTCATCGCGGGAGGAACAGCCTGTCCCATCACGAGATGTCATGACGATCCGGGAACGAAGCGATCTCCAATGATGAAAGATTGCTTCCCACGATCTTATTTATTCTTTCTATAACATAAAAAGCAACCGTTTCAGTTGCTTTTTATGTGTTCATGATCCGATCAATCAAGCGGCGTCGCGCATCGCCTTGATCTGGTCATGTGATTTAAGGATTTCCGCATTCTGCCTGGTGATCACGCTTAAGGCATCGGCAGGCAATTCCCCTGATTTTTCAAGGACGCTTTTGTATTCGTTTTTGGCGGCATCTTCTCCAAACTCGCAGGAGGAGAGGATCGCTTTACGGTCGTTTCTTGTGACGGCTGCTTTGATGTCCATCCATAAGCGGAATAATTTGCCGGTATTTTTTGTCTCATCGTGATCCGGCTCTTCGGCATTCGGAACGAATTTTCTCAGTTCGGAAGAGAAGCCGCGGCTTTGCTCGCTGAATTTGTTGAACAGGGATTTTAATTCTGAATCCTTGGCTTCTTCTGCAGCTTTTTTGTATCCTTCCGAACGGTCATTGTTAATGATGATCAATGAGTTTATCGCATCGATTTTCTGAGTTTCCATAATAGTTCGTTTTTAATGTTAGTGATTTGGTTCGCCCTGAATTTTTCAATTGTCGTACCATCGGGCAGGAGTTTCCATACCAGGCGATAAGAGGATTTTAAGGGGACATAACGCTTCGCGGCGTTGACTTATTTCCCCATCGGCACCGGCAGGGTTCGGATTTTTTGGCACCTGATGTGCATCTTTCGTTTCCAAACTCTAACGACAATTACCATGGGAAGTACAGAAAATCTCCGGAGCATAGAAGCTGTCAGCAAGCTCAGGGAATTGATCGAAAAGGCCAATACCTGCCTTTTCACCACCAGGCTTACATCCATTCCTTTATCATCAAGGCCTATGAGCACACTCAGGGTGGATGAGAACGGCATTATCTGGTTTTTCAGCAAAGTGGATTCGGATAAAAATATGCACATCAGACAGGACGACCGGGTGCAATTGTTTTATGCGCATGCTTCCTCCTCCGAATACCTCAGTCTCTATGGCCGGGCAGAAATTGTCACCGACCGCCGCGTGATCGACGAGCTGTGGAATCCGCTGGTGAAGATCTGGTTCGACGGGAAAGACGATCCTACGATCACGGTATTGAAAGTAACACCCGAAGACGGGCATTACTGGGATACCAAAAGCAATAAGATGGTGCAGCTGCTCAAGCTGGCTATCGGCGCCATAATCGGCAAGCCTTTAGATGATGGCCTTGAGGGAAATCTCCGGATCTGATATTTCGTAGTGATCAGGGAGTAGGAGCAAGGCTGAGCCGGAACCGGAGCAGATGGCTGGTATCGAACCAGAGCTTTTTAATTCCGGCAGCAATTTTCTTGATCTCGTTATAGCAGTTCGGTTTCACCACATAGGCGTTGCATCCTAATTGATAGGCTTCCAGGATATCCTGCTGCGCATTGCTGGTGCTGTATACAATCACCGATACGTGTGTCAGCTCGGGATGATGTTTTATTTTGTCGAGGATGAGCTTGCCGTTTTGCTTTGGCATATTAAGATCGAGCAGCACGAGCGAGGCGCTCTTTCCTTCGTCGGACAAAAGGTAATCCAGCATGGCTCCGCCATCGGTAAACGTTTTAATAGGAGACCTGAAACCAACGTCGCGGAAGGCAGATTCCATCAGCTCCAGATCGTCGGCATCATCATCGGCCATCAGTAAACGAATGTTGTTTATAGTTCCCTGAGTCATGTAGTGGTGGTTAATAGGGTTTAACAACGTTGCTTTGTTCAGTTCTTTAAAGGTAAGCTAAGTTTAACCATGTGTCAAGTAAAAAGGACAAAAAAATCGTTATCCTATTGTTAAGTGTGTTGATACAAGCGTTCTTCCGAAAACCCTGATGTTGCTAGAACGGATAGCCGATGGCGATGTTGAGCACCAGGTTCTGCTTTCTCCATTGGCCGTCGCCGAATTGGATTTTGTTGTACACCCAGCGCTCGTTCTCAGGCAGGGAAGGCTTTCGCAGAGGCATGCCTATGTCGAAGCGGATGACGAAGAAGGAGATATCCGCTCTTAAGCCGAAGCCTGTTCCTATTGCGAACTCTTTGTAGTAGCGGTTCGGGTTGAACTCGCCGTTGGGCACCAATACGTTTTTCCTGGTAAGCCACACGTTGCCCGCATCCAGGAAAAGCGCTCCTTTTAAAACGCTCACAATGGTAAAACGGTATTCGATGTTGGCTTCGAGCTTGATGTCGCCGGCCTGGTCGAGGTAACCTTTGCTGGCAAGGCTGTCGGGGATCACATAAGAGCCAGGGCCGATGGTGCGGGGCAGGAAGGCACGGATGCTGTTGGAGCCGCCGCTGAAGAACTGCTTGATATAAGGCATGGTGTTGGAATTCCCGTAAGGCACGCCCACCCCGGCGAGCAGGCGCGTGGCAATCCGGTTATCCTTGTTGATGTTGAGGTAATAGCGTGCGTCGACCGATAGCTTGGCATATTGCGAATACCTGTAGCCGAACAGGAGGAAAGGATCGGCGTCGCTTGGCTTTCTTCCTTCGATGAGCGATTGCAGGGTGCTGAAGGTATTGCCCGACACATCAAAAATACTATTGAAATAATACTGGTTGCGTTTTTCCGTTCCTACCAGGGAGTTGTAGGTAAAGCCGTACTTGCCGCCGATGGTGAACTGCTCCTCGAAGCTTTTTCTCAGGAAAGGATTATCGATGAGCAGCGTTTCGAAGGCGCTGGTGGTTCCGAGCAGGCGGGCGAAGTTGACGGAGAAGGGCGTGACTTCCCATTCCTTTTGCGCCGACTCTTTCCACACATAGCCAAAGGACGTGTTGAAGGCTGCCATCCGGAAGTACAGCACACGGTTCAGCAGGCGGAAGCCAAGATCGACCTTGGTCTTCGGAACATAAAAGCTCGAGACGTTGCGGATATTGAAAGGCGCGATGAATTTCGGAAAGTACAATTGTGTATTGGCGCCGAACTCGTACGAGTTGAAGCCCGACTGCAGCTTGCTGAACTGCGTTTCGAAGTTGCCGTTGAGGTTGAACAGCCAGAGCTCGGCGCCCCGGAACAGGTTGCGGTTCTTAAAGCTTAGCGTGGCCGCCGGTCCGGTGTAGTTGTTCGACTTCGTGACGGTTTCCACTTCTATCTGGATGGATTTTTTCGGCATCGGTGTCAGGTTGATGAGCGCATCCATGTAGCCGATGCCACCAATGATCGTATCTGTAAATTTGATGTTCGCGTTCCGGAATACGCCCATGCCCATCAGCCGGTTGATGGTGAGGCTGTATTTTTTACGGCTGTAGTAGTCGCCTTTTTTGATGAAGATGGAGCGCAACACCACTTCCGGGCGGAAAGCGCTGTCTTTGTTGAAGTAATAGTAGCCATCGATCTTCAGCGTGTCGTTCCTCACGGTCAGGGTATCCTGGCTGCGCCTGTATCCCGGGTTGACATACACATTCCTGATATTGTAAGGGATGTAAGCTTTCGCCGGAAGATCTTTTTTTACCGTCAGCCGGAGGTCAACGGTTTTTGTTCCGACGGTGCTGTCGGCTTTGAACAGGAGGTAGTCCTGGTTGAAATAATAGAAGCCGTTGTTCTTCAGATGATAGTCGATGCGCACGCGCTCCGCCTTCAGCAGGTCGAGGCTGTACTGCATGCCGGGCTTGATGAGGGATTCGCTTTCCGATTCCCGGATCATGCGGCCGATCATCCCGCTGTCTTTCGGGAAAGCGATGCTGTTGATCCTGTAAGGCGCTGTTACTGTGGCCACGTATTCCACGCTGGTCTTGCGTTTTCTGGTCGTGACGCTATAGCTGACGCTCGCATCGAAGTAGCCCAAAGTGTTGAGCTTGTTCACCATGATGTCTGCCACATTATCCGGGTTCAGCTGGCTTTCCAGCACTGGCTTCTCGGCATATTTCCGGCGCACCATGCTTTTGAATTTCTTTTTCGGCGCTTCGCCGGTGTAGTAGTTGTAGAGGCTGAGCCCGATGCGCATGCCCAGGAGCTTCTCGTTGGGCTTCGGCCGCGGGATCTTCATGAGCTCGGTTTTGATCTCCCCCCGATTCACCTTGTCCTTTGATTCAACTTTTACCTTTGCGCCGATATAGAGGTTCTCTCCCTCGGGGAGCCGCTTGATATTGTTGCAGGCGCTCATCACAAGCAGCAGCAGGCCGATCAGAGCCAGGCAGAAATGCTTTACAGGATATGTGATGTCGCGCCTCATCGGGTGTTGGTGGAGTCTTTGGTATTGCCTGATCTCTTTGCCTGCTTCGGTTTGCTGAACAGCTCCCTCAGCTTATTGTAATTCCGTACGTACACCACGCCCACGCCGGTTTTGGTGATCTCGCCCTCTATCGGGTTCTCGTACTGGTTCTGCCTGAAGCCCCGCAGCTTGTAGCGCCCGTCTTCCGTGAGCTTGTAATCGATGTTGATGTTGCCGGCCACATCGCTGGCATTGTTTTGCTTCGCCCGCTCGCCCTCCAGCTCTACGTTGCCTCCCACGCGGATCGTTACCTTATCCTTGAAGAGCTGCTTCGAAACACCGATCTGGAGCTGTGTGCGGCCCTGTTCCTGCCCTGTGGAATAGTCTTCAAAAGAATTCACGCCCAGGTCGAGGTCTACGCTCTTGATGTATTTCTGCGAGAGCGAGCTCAGCTGTTGCGTGAGCACCTTGCTGGCGCTTGTCCGCGACGCTGAAGAAAGTCCGCCGCCTCCGCCGCCGTTATCCAGCGGGTTGTCGCTGATGAAGCGCCGCAGCGTGAGCAAGGCGAACACCTGCTTGTTGAGCTGCGTTTCATCGCCTCTCAGCTCTTCCAGCTTGGAGTTCACCGTGCCATTCACGGCGCCTTTGTCTTTCGGCGCCAGCTGAATGTCAAAGCTGATCTCCGGCGATGACAGGAAGCCGTTCATTTTCAGGTAGACGAGGAAGGTGAGCATGTTGCGGTATTTGTTGCGCTCCAGCTCATCCACGCCCGCCAGGTCGTTTTGGATCAGGTCGATGGGCGATGTCTTAATGGTATAGATTGCTTTGATATCCACATAAGCATCCAGGAGATCGCCCGACCAGGTAACGGAGCTTCCCGGCTCTATCCTGAAGTCGCGCTGCACCACCTCGCTGATCGTAAGGTGATAGCCTCCATCGTCGATCCTGTACTTGCCGGTAAGCGTCGTTTTCCCGCTCTGGTCCAGGGTAAAGTTGAGCGTGCCGCTGCCCACGATGTACAGGGAATCGCCCGATTGCTGGTCCACCAGCATTTTCAGCTGTACCTCCTTGTCGAAGGTGATCGAGGCGTCCAGGTCGATGCCCTTCATCATCGTGACCTGTTCGGTGGTATCGTTTTGCCTCGTCATGATGTTCTTGCGCGTGTTGAGGCTGTCCACAAACTCCACGATGCCTTTGTTCTCCTCTTTGCCTACCTCGCTTTCAGGCTTGATGTAGGTGATCTGCGAGCCCTTGTTGAGGCGCATCTTTGCTTTCACCACCGGCTCATTGATATTGCCCCTGACACTGATGTCGCTGTTGAGGAAGATCGTGCCGAAGTATAAGGGATTGTCCTGTTTCGTGGTGTTCAAAGCCAGGAAATCCTCCGATTTCAGGCGTACATCCAGGTCGGGGTTCTTCAGGTTCCTGATGTTGACGTTTCCGCTTAGGATGGCCTTGTGGCCGAGCGAATCTACGATGGTAAAATCACGGAAGATCACCTTATGATTGTCGAAACTCAGATGGCCGTCGGGGATCCGCAAATAGGAATCAATGAACCTGGGATTCAGGGCGCTCTCCTTAAAGTGAAGGTTCCCGCTGAGGTCTGGTGTTTCCACACCGCCTTTGATGCTGAGCTTTCCGTCTATATTGCCCGACATGCGGCTGATCTGTCCGAAGGTAAAAGGCTCGATGGTTTTCATGGCAAGCGAGCGGATGTCGAGCACAAAGTTCAGGGCGTTTTCCTTCGTCGCCACATTGTATGTGCCGTTCAGGTTAATGTCGTTTCCCGAGCCTTGGATGTCCATGTTGATGTCATAGAGCTGCGGGTTCTGCCGGTTGTTGGCTTTGAGCTTCACCGTGCCTATCGGCACCGACTGAAATACGAAATTGGAGATGCTGAGGTCCGAGGAAAAGGCATCCGCGCTTTCATGCTTCTCGAGGGTAATCGTTCCGTCCACCTCGCCTTTCACCAGCTCCGTTTTATTTTCCAGCATTTTCGAGATGGTGCTGAGATCGAATTTCGTGAAGTCCAGTTTGAGAGGCGCCGCTGCTGTTTTGGTTTCCGAGTTCACCCTGATCGTCTGCTGTCCGTTGCTGAGGTTAAGCTCACTGGCAATCAGGCCCTGGGGCAGGAACTGCAGGTAGTTTGCCGGGTTGATGCTCCATACCTGTGAGTTGAGGGTCAGCTCCGGGTTGAGCTTCAGCTCATGGCTGCCGTTTTTGGTATTTGTCAGCGTGCCGCCGGCCGCCAGCAGCTTGACGCTGTCGTCTTTGGCGGTGGTGAGCTGAAACGCGATCATATCCTGTTTGACGTTTCCGCTCAGCGACATGTTCTCAACCCGGATCGTCGGGTTGGAAACCTCTGCTGTGCTCAGCGCATAGTTGAGGGCTGTGGCATCGGAGCTGATCCTGAGCCTGAGGCTGTCGGCCTTGGTACCCGTGTATTTGACATGAGGCACAGAAAGATCTGCTACCAGCTTTTTCTCTGTGCTGTTGTAGCTGCCATTAATAAATACCGGGGTCATCTCTTCCAGGCCCGGAACAGCATTCTCTACGATCAGCTTCGGATTGGTCACGTTCACATAATAGTCGAACTGCTGCGGCTTCAGAGCTCTTGTTTCTGCCGGGCCGGGCAGGCTATAATAGGTGCTGACGAACTGTTTGAAGGATGCAGCCAGCTCGTTCATGTGCAGGCTGCCTTTGAGCCCGGCCTCTACAATGCCCGACCGGAGCTTTACTTCCGAGATGCCGTCTTTGGTCGTGCTGGTCAGGATCACCGAGTCGATGGGATAGCGCTTGTTGTTTTTAATCAGCAGGGTATTGTAGATGCGCGCCGCGCCGGTGATGTTGTCGCCTTCCTGCTGCAGGTTTGATTGGATGTAGGTGCTGATGCGCGTGTCCTCTGTGGATATCTTCAGGGCTTTGAGGTCAGCGCCTTTCAGATCGAAGGTGAAGATATACCTGGGAGCGGCGCTGTCCATGCTCAGCGCACCATCAAAGGCGAAGGCCAGGTTTGGATCATCCATGACGGCCTTGCCTGTAAAGGATTTTTTGACGAGCCGGCCGTTTACCTGCAAATTTGTATACCCATAACCATTTACCTGCGCTTTCTCCAGGGCCAGGTTCAGCTCTGTGTTCACCGTTTCGGCGTTTAGCCCGCTTCCTTTGATGTGGAGCGCTGTGCTTACCTCTCCCAGCGTAGCCGGCTGGTTGATGAGCTTGCCGACGTTGAAGTGCTCCACTTTCAGCGAGCCTTCATAAGGCTGCTCTGTGTTGCCCGCTTTGGGGTTCATCCGGATGTCGGCCAGCACATTGCCCATCGATGTTTGCACATGCAGGGATGTATTGAAATTTTTCAGGTAGCCGCTGATATGGCCTGTTACTGCAAAGGTTTCGGGCAGGCTGATGTCTTTCGGGATGAGAGCCGGTGAAATGATGCCGAACAGATCGTTTCTGGTAGAGGTCAGGTGGATGTCGTGTAGATCAATGAACATCCTGTCGGGGTTCAAGACCTGTTTGATGGCCCCTTTCAGCCTGACGATCGTGTTCCTGGGGGTGAAGAGGTCGAGCTGCCGGATCTGCAGGTCGTTGAGAATGCCTTTGGCATCCAGGCTCAGCTTCACCTCCGTTTGCGGGGTGATGCTCAGGGCTTTGATGTCGGCGAGGTTCGGTGCGAAATAAAGGATGTCGCTTAGCCTGACATCGCTCTTTTTCAACTGCGCGGAAACGTAGAGATTACCAATATCTTTTCCGATGTCATCAATAGATGTATAGCGGATCGACAGGTGATCCCTGATCGTGCTGTGATTGGTTTCGATAAGGAGGTCGGAGACATCCACATGCGTGGTATCGTATACCAGCCTGCCGCTGAACGTTTTCAGCTCGAAGCCACACTGCTCTTTAAAACTCAGGTTTTCCAGGATCAGGCGGGAAGCTTTGGCATTGCCCTGCACATCGCTGGCATGCAGGCTGAAGTTGCCGGCAAAGAGGTGGTTGTAGTCGATCCCACGTGTTGTTTTCGGCACGCGGTTATTGTCAAAGTAAAACTGATTGGAGTCCAGGTCGAGCCGTTTGAGCGTAACGATCCAGTTGGCAGGGGCTGCTTTGAGAGTATCGGAGCTATCTGCCACCTTCTTTTTAAGGGTATCGGCAGGAAAGCCCATGATGTATTTCGCCGTGGTATTCGTGAGCGAAAGGCTTTCCAGGTCGATGCGCTCATGCAGGAGGTCGATGCGATGCGGTTTCAGTGTCAGCTTCCCCAGGGCCAGCGCTGCCTGCTGGTTTTGAATGGTATTGTAGTAAATCGCGTTGATGTTTGTCAATTCTATGTTTCCGAGACTGAGCCGGTAATCGAAAGGTTTGGAAGGGCCTGGTGGCGCAGGTGTCTTGTGTGATGCTTTCTGTATGAACTTTGCCTGTGTGTTTTTCAAGGCGACGAGCTTCACATCGATCACTTTCTTCGGAAGGTCGAGCGTGTTGACCTCCGTTTCAAAGTCCCCCAGCTTCAGGTCGGCAAAGGTGCCGGTATAGCCGTCATGAAAGGTGGCGAAGATGTTGTGCAGCTCCACGGTCTTCAGGCTGAAAGCCCAGGGTGCAGCCGCCGTGTCCTTTGGTTCTTCCGCTTTCTTTTTCGGTTTTCCGGGCCTGGAAAAAGCATCGATGATGAAACTGAAATTAAAGGCGCTGTCGTTCGCTGGCCTGGAGACATGAGCGGTCAGCGTATTCAGCTCCACGTGGTTCACGGTGATCCGGCGATCGAGGAGATCGAGCAGGGCGATGTCCACCTTCAGGTGGTGGGCGTACAGAAGGGTATCTTTTGCCTGGTCCTCCAGGTACAGGTCTTCCAGGGCTACCGATTTCGGAAAGACGATGCTCAGTTTTCCCAGGCTGACCTTAGTGCCGGTTTTTCCGGAGACAAAAGAGGTGGCTTTGGTGGTAAGGGCATGCTGCACATCATGGATCTGCAACAGCAGGATAATGAGCAGGAGCAGAATGACAGGAACGGCAAGCATCCATAAAATCGTTTTCGCTAACAATTTCAGGAAGCGTTTCATGCCTGTATGATGTTCTTGCTGCCTTGTCACTATCTTAACAAGGTAAATTTAAAATTCCTTCGTCTGATGCTTATTGGCAGGACTTATTAAGGCTCCTGTTTTAACAATTCTTAGGTCGCAATCAAATGTCAAGCCAGCAAGGGGCAGGTTTGTGTGTCTGTGTGCAGTAGTCACGGCTGCTTTTGCACGGACACCATTCGCTGCTCTTACTTTCGCTTCGCCCGCTCGTACTGTACGGGCCATTGTGCTCCCGTTTTAAGTTCGTCGGCGGCGCGATGCGGAAAGTAAGGGTCCCGCAACAGTTCGCGCGCGATGAAGACGGCATCCGCTTTTCCTTCAGCGATCAGGCTTTCCGCTTCTCCGGAAGTGGTGATCAGGCCAACGGCGCCGGTGAGGATGCCTGTTTCTTTCCGGATGGTTTCGGCAAATCCTGCCTGGTACATGGGCTTCAATGGGATACGCACGCCGGTGATATTGCCGCCGGTGGAGCAATCGATGAGATCGACGCCCTTTGTTTTCAGCACCGAAGCCAGCTTTACCGAATCCTGCTCCGTCCAGCCGTTCTCTAACCAGTCGGTGGCGGAGATCCGTACGAATAAAGGCAGGTCCTCCGGCCATACGCTTCTTACGGCCTCTGTGATCTCAAGCAGGAAGCGGATGCGGTTTTCGAAAGAGCCCCCATAGTCGTCTTTTCTGAAATTGCTCAACGGAGATAAAAATTCGTGAATGAGGTAGCCATGCGCCCCGTGCAGCTCGATCACTTTAAATCCCGCTTTCAGGGCACGGGCAGCCGCGCTTTTAAAATCTCCGATGATGCGCTTTATTCCGGCGGGGCTTAATTCCTCGGGTACCAGGTCGCCCTCTTTGAAGGCTACCGCGCTTGGTGCCAGCGTTTTCCAGCCGCCATGCTCCGGCGTTAAATTCTCACCGCCTTTCCAGCTTACCTGGATGCTCGATTTCCGCCCGGCATGGGCCAGCTGGATGCCGGACACGGCGCCCTGCTGTTCGATGAAGGA
>Ga0233425_10002464_pt1 | contig 36368 bp, 34 predicted proteins | sample Watercolumn_Towu_2_FD_181712 | JGI IMG/M metagenome (GOLD analysis project Ga0233425, IMG submission 181712) | Freshwater microbial communities from Lake Towuti, South Sulawesi, Indonesia - Watercolumn_Towuti2014_140_MG | ecosystem: Environmental > Aquatic > Freshwater > Lake | place...
ACACCGCGTCGCGCGATATTTGATCGAGATTCCAAAATGCTTGCAGTGCGCCCGGCACGAGCAAATCATCATCATCCAAAAAATGCAAATACTTGCCGCGCGCGATTGCCGCGCCAGTGTTGCGCGCAACGCTCCGCTCGCGGCGTTGCGTGCCGATCACGCGCACGCGCGGCGAGTGTTGCCAATCGGCATCGGGAAGCGGTGCGCCCGAATCGTTCACGACGATCACTTCAAAATCCGCGGCGGTGAAATCCTGATCGAGGATGCTTATCACTGCGCGCGCGAGCGTCGCGCGATTGATCGTTGGAATGATCGTCGAAGAAAAAATTTGCATTGGGTTACGCTAATTTCCAACACAGGTGAATCACATCCAGGTTGGAACTGATTTCTTTCCAGGCGCGATCGCGCCAACGCGGAACAAGAAAGGCAATGCCCCACGCATTGAGTTTCAACACGCCGAGCGCGCCCAACATCACGCGCAAAATGCCGGTTTTTAGCGCGCCATAATTTTTTTTGTAAAACAACATCTTGCCGCGATACACCATCTTGCGCCTGCGCCAACGATTCATACTGCGCCCGCCGTAATGAATCGTCGTCGCGGTCGGCAAATAGTACACCGGCAAACCGGCTTGCTTGAGCCGATATTGCAAATCAGCTTCGTCGCCGTAGATAAAAAATTCTTCGTCAAGCAAACCGATTTGATCGAACGCGGCGCGGCGCACCATCAAACACGCGGAGGTAATCCAACCGACTTGCTTGAGTTCGACATCGTTCATCACCGCCGGATAACCGGGACGAAATAATTCGCCGAGTTGCGTCGCGATTAAAAATTCTTCCCACAAGGTCGAAAAATGATTGTAGCACGATTGGATTGTGCCATCGGGATTGAGCAAGCGTCCGCCCGCCGCGCCCGCGTGCGGATGCGCGTCCAAAAAATCTACGAGCGCGTCGAGCGACGCCGCGTTGACGATCGTATCGTCGTTAAGCAACAAAACGTGCCGCCCGCGCGTCGCGTGAATGCCCTGGTTGCACGCGCGACTCAAGCCGACATTCGTTTCGTTTTGAATCAACTGCACCGCCGGAAATTTTTCGCGCACCAGTGCTTGCGAGCCATCGGTCGAACCATTGTCAATCAGCGCGACATCGAAACAGTGTTTGAACCCGGCATCGAAGAGCGAGTGCAAACACGGTTCGAGATATTTTTTGTTGTTGATGCAAACCATCACGACGGAAAAATCCGGCGCGGGCGCATCGATTGATGGTATGGGATTGTGCATTGGCATTACTCGTCGCGAAAGCGGCGATCCATCTCCATAATTTCTTCGTACGTGCCCAGGTCAATGTACGTGCCGCTGATGATATGCGCGCCGCGAAATTGCAAGCCGTCCGCAATCGCGTTGTTCATAATTTGCGCGAAATCGGAAATGCCCTGCCGCGCGACGCAATCGTGCAAGTACTCGGTGAAACGCGGTCGCCAAATAATGCTACCCCACATTTCGGTCAACTCGGTTTGGCGCGGCTTGTCCACGATTTCGATCACGCGTTGATGTTGATCGCGGCGCACCATTCCAAATTTTTCCGGGCGCTCGGTCGAGAACATCACCAGGAGCGCGTCGGTCTCGGCGTTCATTTGCTGAAAACTTTGCGCGAGCGCGTCGCGCGGTTGCATAATCGTGTCCGCCATTCCAAAGATCACGATTTTATCTTTGGTCAAATGATACGCGGCGTCGAGCGCGTGCGCGAGACCGGGCGAAGTGGATTTGCTCGCGCCATCCACTTGTTCTTGCACAACATAACTGATGTCGCAATTGAAGCGGCGCCCCGCGCCAAAGTACGCGATCAATTGGTGTTTCGTTTCGTTGATGACGAAAACGATATGCTTGACCCCGGCATTCGTCAAATTATCTAGCACGAATTGCGCGACCGGTTTATAGTGATTGTCGCGAATGATCGGGTACAATTCTTTTGGATATGGCAAACCTAAGCGCACGCCTTTGCCCGCCGCTGGGATTAATCCAATCAAGTCTTGATCCATCCTACGTCCTCCTCCATCAGAGTTTGTTCTGTACGTCACTCTGAGCGAAGCGAAGAGTCTCACGCGGACACGCGCGATGCTTTGCTTCGCTCAGCACGACCTGCGGTTTATTTCGCGTCAGCGCTTGACGACCGCCGCGCGATTTGTTCCAGCGCCACCAAGCCGCCCATAAAAATCCAAACCAGGATGCTCGCGCGAAAACCGCGCAAGCCGATGTTGTACGCGAACGGAATCACCCAATCCGCGAGCCACGCGGCGACCAGCGTCGCGGCGATGCCGCCGAGACAACCGTTGATGTACCCCTGCGCGAAATCGCCGGTAAATTTTTCGCGCAGTCGCCAACCGAGCCAGCCGACTTGAACGAAAATCCACAAGAAACATGCAAAGCCGAGCGCGCCGGTTTGCACCAAAATATCTACGTAATTGTTGTGCGAATTGAAATTCACATGCCAACCCAGGATCGGATAGAGCGGCGTGTAAAAATAATAATTCGCCGGACCCAAGCCAAACACCGGGCTGAGCGGAAAAATTTGTTCGACCAAAATTTGCCGCGCGGCATCGCGCGTGGAAATGCTGTACGATTCGACGCCAATCGCGGACGCGAGTAAATTGTTGAGCAGGTTTGGATTCAGAAAAAAAATCGCGATTGCGCCAACGATGCCAAGCACCATTCCAACGCGCCACGAACGCAACCACACGATCACGCCAATCGCGATCAGCGGCGGCGCCCAGCCCGACGCCCAATCGCGCGCGAGAAAAAATCCGATGTAGACCGTCAGCGCGATCAATCCCAACAACGCGATGTGCGCGCCGCGCGGCAAGCGGCGATTGAATAACAGTTGCCCGGTCGCGAGCGCGGTGAGCCACGTCCAAAACATACTGCCGTCCGCGGCAATCCGATTCATTTGTGTTGCCACCTCACTGAATGGCGGAATGCCCAAGCGTCCGATCATATACAAGCCGCCGATGCCGATAAATAAAACGACGAGAAGCATCAACTCGCGCTGGTCGGTAATTTGATTCGCGACAAGAAAAAACGCGCCGATAGAAAAAATGAACACCGCCCACGCCGCGATTTGCGTAATGACCGGCGCGGGGTGCGCGAAATAATTCCAGGGGAAATTTCCGGCGATGAGCGAAAAGGTTGCCGCGAGTGCGAACGCGAACAGTGGCAATGTGGTAAGCGACGGCGCAATGTACATATGTCGTCGCCGCACCATATCCGCAATCCACAAGCCGAGCAACGCCGGAACCAAAATCACGGTAACATTGAGTTGCGTCTGCGAGCCGGTGTCCAAACCGAACGGCACGATCAAACTCGCGACCAAAAGAATCGGCAAACCGATTTTCATCCAGCGCATCAAAATCAGCGCGCCGAACACACCGGCAATAATCATCAAGTAGCGGTCGGTCGCGTTGCGTCCCAGGTACGCGCTGAGCGCGAGCACGCCGGCGATGATACCCCACCGGATCAGGAATTGTTGATTGTGCTGGATGGTCGAGAGCGATAAGCGAAATGGCAAACTGCGGTTATTCATAATTCGTGATGTGTAATTCGCGGATCAAGATATGATTTGTTCGACCAGGTTCAAAAAACGCGGCATTACGTTTGCCCAATCGTACTGCTCGGACACCAGGCGCGCGCCGTTTGCCGCGAGGCGTTGGCGCAATGCCGGGTCTTGCAACAAACGCACGACCTGGTTTGCAAATTCGTCCGGTGCATCCGCGATCAAAAGGTGTTCGTCGTGCCGCGCGTCTAAACCTTCCGCGCCTTTCGAGGTCGCGACGACCGGCGTTTGCAACGCCAGCGCTTCCAAAATTTTTAGTCGCGTGCCGCCGCCCTGTTGCAATGGCGCGATGCTCGCCCACGCGGACGCGATCAATGGGCGCACGTTTTCGACAAAGCCGGTCAAATGCACATTCGGCGCGGGCGGCAATGCCAGGTTCGCGTGATCGCCGGTGATCGTTACGCGCACGTCGGGCACACGCGTTTGCACGCGCGGCAACACCTCGCGCACGAACCAGATCATCGCTTCGTGATTCGCGAAATAGCGAAACGACCCGGTAAAGATCAGCGTGTTCGGTTCGACCGGCGCGCGCACGCGCGCGTACTCGTTGAGGTGAATCGCGTTCGGAATCACTTGGACGATTTGCTTCGGCGCGACGATTTGCACCAGTTGTTGCTCGCGCGCGGAGACGACCGTGCACGCGCGAAATTCGCGCAGTACTCGCGCGACGTAACGCCGATGCTTTGCCCACGTCAATCCAAAACGCACACGATTGCGAAACGAGATCGCACGCGCGAATTGTTCGTACAAAAATCCGAGTTCGACTTCTTCAAACAACGCGGGCGTGCCGCGAAAAAATGGCGCGTACGCCGCCGTGTCCAACTGCGATGCGATGATCGCATCGAATTGCTCCACCGCCAAAAGTTGCGTGATGCATTGTTGCATCGCCGGTAAAAACGTGTCCACAATCGAACGCGGTGTGAGATTCAGAAAACCGAGTCGCGCGCGTTGGTGTTGCGGATCGTACGGTTTCCACGCGACGGTGTGCACCTCGCGGCAAAAATTTTTCGCAGTGGCGAGATCGGGCGGCGCATCGCGCGCGTCGGTAAAACTCAACAGCGTAATGTCGTAACGTGTCGCCAAGCCGCGCAACAAATTCGCGATGCGAATTTTCGAGCCATTGTCCACCGGAAATGGAAACCAGCGCGAAAGAAACAGCAGGCGACTCATCCCGCGCGCATCCCCGTGCGCCCGCGCAAAAAATCGAGCGTGCCGTGCCACAGCGCGTCGCGATGTTCGCGCAGGTGTCGCCATTTCGGTTTGAGTGTCCAGCTCGCGAGTGTGCGAAGCGTTTGCGTCCACGCGACGAGCCACGCGCGCGCCGGCGCGCGATGTTTCGCGAGCATCAAAAACCGGTTGCGCGCGCTATAGTACGTGAACGCCGGCTTGGGTTTGTAATTGCGTTGCACGCCCTTGTGCCACACTTTCGCGCGCGGCTCGATCATCAGTCGCCAGCCGCGCGTCCGCGCGCGCACGCACCATTCGGTCTCTTCAAAGTAAATGAAAAAGCGATCATCGAGCGCGCCGACCTGGTCAATCACCGCGCGGCGCACCAGGATGCTACAACCGGTGATCCACTCGACCGCGCGCGGCGCGTTGAATTGTCCCTGATCGTTTTCGTCTTTGCCGAGATGTCCGGCTTCCCAATCGCGATTCATAAATCCGCCGGCGGATTGAATCACGGTCGGCTCGTCGTGATGATAAACGAGCGGTCCGACCATTCCGATTTGCGAATCGCTTTCGCCCAACGCGACCAGACGCGCGAGACAATCGGGATCCAAAATCGTATCTTCGTTCAATACAAAAATCCAATCGGCATTTTGATCGCGCGCGGTTTGAATCCCGACATTGTTGTTCCCGGCATACCCACGATTCTCCGCAAGCTCGATCACTTGCACATTCGGGAACGCGGCGCGAATCGCGTCCACCGATCCATCGTTCGAATGATTGTCGAGCACGATGACACGCTGATTCGTGTACGTGTTGTGTTGCAACGACGCGAGACATTCGAGCGTATCCGCGCGACGATTCGTATTCAGAATGACGGAGATGACGAGTGGATCGGACATTAATTTAACGCGTCAACCCGCGCGCGGCGAGTTCGGCGGCGGCGGCAGCCACGCGATCTTGCGCGTGTTGTTCGCGCACCCATCCGACCAAATCGCCGACGCCATTTTCAAATGTGATTTTCGGTTCGTACCCCAACAAGCGTCGCGCTTTGCTAATGTCCGCGAAACAGTGGCGAATGTCGCCTTCGCGAAATTGGCTCACGATTTGCGGTTGCACGTTGACGCGTAATTCGCGAATCAGCGCGTTCGCCATATCCAAAATCGTGAGTTGCCTGCCCGTGCCAATGTTGACCGCTTCATAATTCGCCTGATCGCGTTCCATCGCCAAGACCAACCCTTGCACAATATCTTTAACGTGGACAAAATCCCGGCTTTGCAAACCATCTTCAAAAATCATTGGCGCGTTGCCGTTCAACAACCGTCCGCTAAAAATCGCGGCGACGCCGGTGTACGGATTCGATAACGCCTGGCGCGGACCGTACACGTTGAAAAACCGGAGCGCGACGGTAGGAATTTTGTACGCGCGTCCAACCGCCAAACACATTTCTTCCTGGTCGCGTTTCGAAATCGCGTAAATCGAAGTGGGGTAAAGCGGTTTATCTTCCGCGGTCGGAACCGGTTTCAATGGTTCAGATGCTTGCGGCGCGTACATTTCCCATTTGCGTTCGGCGAGTTTGTCGGCGGTGCGTAATTGCGGATACAACGATTCGCCATGCCCGTTGCGGTACGCGCCTTCGCCGTAAATGGACATTGACGACGCGACGATCACTTTTTGAATCGTGTGTTGTCCGCGCGCGAGCACCTCCAACAAATTCGCCGTGCCGAGCGTGTTCGCTTGCATATAGCGCACGATTTCGTACATAGATTGACCGACGCCGACTTCGGCGGCGAGATGGTAGACGACATCAATCCCCTGCAATGCTTTCGTCCAGACCGCAATGTCCGCGACATCGCCGCGAATTTTTTCCACGTCCGGCGATAACCACTGGGGCCAATCCGCATTCGCGCCATGCACTTGCGCGACGAGCGCGTCGAGAATTCGAACCTGGTGTCCGCGCGACAAGAGATCATCAATCAAATGCGAACCGATAAACCCGGCTCCGCCGGTAACGAGAATTTTTCGAGGCATAACTGTTCCTTTCGCAATGGAGTGCAAAATGAAATCAGCCGACTGGCGCGTGGGAATGAACCCAGCGCGACAAACTGCCTTTCAAGCCGAGCGCGTTTTTTTCGATGAGATGCCAGGACACGATTGCAAAAGGCAACGTACACGCGATTGCAAGCGCGCACAACGCGAGCGGCTCGATTGCGCCGAACACAAAGATGATGCTTTGTTGAATCGGAAACGCGTAGATGTACGTCCCGAAAGAATAATCGCCGAGCTGGTTGTAATTTCTGATCCAGCCCGCCGGAACGTAGGCAAACCAAAAAACCGAATAGACCAATGCGAGAAAAGTAATAATTCCGTGCAATGCCGTCCCACGCGCGAGCCACATTCCGAGCCATAACAAAATCACCGGCAATAATTTCAACGGGACGAAATCGCGATTCACGTACATCGCGACGCCAGCAAAAAAATACAAACTAAATCGTCCGAAATTATGAACGGTTTGGAATTCGGCGGCAAGCCCCGACAGCCGGGAAAATACGAACAGCGTCAAGACGGTAAGGAGAAATCCATTCATTATGGCGCGCTTGTTCAAAATCCCAATCCAGCCGAGTGCGCCAAACGCGATGTAGAGCCACACTTCGTACGGCAACGTCCACAATGAACCGTTCACATTTGGATTGTTCGGGAAAACGCCGGGAAGCGTGTACCGTAATTGCACCTTGTCCAAAATCAACGCACTGTTGATGCCGATAAATTCCCAGACCTCGCGGCGCGCGAAATAATCTGACCTTGCCAACGTGGTAAACAAGCCGCCGATGACGAGCGCGGAAAACAGAACCGCAACGCACAAACCGGGAAAGATTCTCAAAAAACGCCCTTCCGCGTAGATCAACAAATTCTTGCGTTCACTCAAACTCGCCGTCAACAAAAATCCACTGATGACGAAAAAAATGTGAACGGCGACGTGGCTCGAATCCATCCCAAACAATTCCGCCAACGGTTCTTGCCCAACACGCCCGGCGAGCACGTAACTGTGACTAAAAATAACCAGCGTCGCGGCGATCAATCGAATCAGGTTAAAATTATTATCGCGCCCGCGGAGATAATTTTGCAACATCATCGGTACGCCATTCGCTAGTACCTAATCCAATGAAATGTTTGCACAAAAAGCAAAGATTTTTCATCCGCGAATATCGCTAATCGCGTTGTTCGATTCGCATGATTCGCGGATAACTCGTTTGGTTTCGGCTTGTCCGATTTAAGAATTTGTCGTCAAAACGCTTTGATAAATTTGTTGCATCTCATCAACCGCTTGCGCCATCGTTTTGACCGGCGGAATCTGTGCGCACAGTTGCGCGAGCAAACCAGGTTCGGTGATGATACGCTTGAGTTGGTGCGCGAGATCGTCGCGGTCACCGCGCATGAAGAGCAAGCCGTTCGTCGCGTGTTTTACAAATTCGCTCATCCCGCCAAAATCACTCGCGATGACCGGCGTGCCGGTCGCGAACGCTTCGTTGATAATCAACGGATAATCATTCCACAACGACGGCACAACCAGGACATCCATATCCGCAAACACTTGCGCGCTCGCGGTGTGCGCGTATGTGCCGCGAAATTCAATCGCGGGATGTTGATGCGCCAACGCGCGCAAATGCTGACCGAACGCCGGGTCTTTATCGAGATTGCCGTAGATTAACAAACGCGCATCGTCATTCGCCCCAATCGCGCGAAATGCTTCGATCAAAAGTTGCGGTCCCTTCATCGGCGCGATTTGTCCGCTAAAGCCAAACCGGATCGCGCGGCTTGGCGTCTTGCCGTGGTACGCATCGAGCCACGTCAGGTCGTGCCCGTAATGCACAATGTCAATCGGCATCGCGAATCCCGCGCCGCGAAACAAATCGAGACCGACTTGCGACGCGATCAACACGCGATCCGCTTGCGCCAAAGATTGTTGCATCACCACGCGACGTCCATGAATGTCCATTGCCATCCCGCGCAAACCGCGCAAGCGCGACAGTGTATTGTTTTTCGAAATGCCGGTCAATAAGTTGACCATGATTGGCTTGGGAAAAATACATCGCGACCACTTTTCGACTTTTGAGCCGCGCAGTAAACATTCGAGACAATCCCACTCGGTAACGCGCCCGTCGCAGGGTTGCTGATCGCTTCGGAGTAAAGTTACGCGCGGACAGATGAACCAAAAATCGGTGAGCGAAACGACGAGCGGCAAACGCGCGCGCTTGATCGGCGCAATCACGCTCGCGGACAAGGTGATGCACGACGTAATGTGCACGAGATCGGGTTTGATCTCGCGCAAATACTTTTCGAGATAATTCGCGATGAAGGGGTTATCATACAAATCGCGATTGACGTTTGCCGCGCGCGTCCAATTCAAATTCAAGCGGCGCACCGGCACAGTGTCGTACACATCGTCGGTGAAGCCGTTCCAATATTGCGCGCCGCTTTCCCATTCTTCGACGCACAACACTTGAACCTGGTGTCCCGCGTTGACCAAGCCCTTTGCCAAACCGTGCGTATAATTTTCCGTGCCGCCGATGTGATGCGGCGGATAAAAATGCGTGAGGAAAAAAATTTTCATGTCGTTTGCGATTTCCGTTGAATCAACGCGACGAGTAATCGTTTGCCCAACAATGTTTTGAGCCAGGTCGTCAGCCATTGGCGATGCGCGATCAACGCGGGACGATAAAACGCGGCACGCATCAAATCGGTGCGCGCGCGTCCCAGGTCGCGTTTGCCGTAGGCGAGCAAGCCGAGCGCGAAGAACGCGGTGCCGGATGCGACGCGATAATGCGCGCGTAACCCCGGTCGCCTGGTCGCATCAAGAATCATTTGCAACCTCTGCGCGACCTGATCTAAACTTACGCGCCCTAGATCGCCGACATAACCGGGCGGCTGGTCTGCAAAGCTCAACGCATAAAACGTATCCAAAGAGTAGACGATATCTGGATTGATCGCGATCGCGCGCCCGGCATATTCAGCGCCACGCGCGGGTTCGTTGCGTTGATAGTGCGCGATTGCCTGCCAAAAATAAACCCCGGCAAAGGCGCGTCGTTGCGCCGACGACCAGGTTGCCGGATCGTCGTTTTCCAAATCAAAGTGTTTGCGCGCGACCTGCAACTGACTATCCAACATTCGTTTCAAATCACGCGACATATTATTGCCGTGCATCCGATACAGCGCAAGCACGTTTGAAATTCCCGCGAATGGAAATTGCGCCGAAACACGCAACCACATATCCCAATCTTCACTTGCGGACAATGTTTCGTCAAAGCAACCGACACGTTGAAAAACATTTTTCCGCGCGAGAACCGCGCATGGCGGAAAAAATTCTCCGCCGGTCAACGCACCGTATAAACCATTTGCTGGCACAGTGCGCGTGATGACTTGCGGCAAAAGTTCGCCGCACTCGTTGGTGAACCGACTTCCGCAGTACACCGCGCCCAGCGACGGGTCGCGATCCAGGATTACCGCGAGTGTTTGTAAAAATTCGGGATGCCACAAATCATCCGCGTCGAGCAACGCGATATATTCGCCCACGCTCGCGCGGATGCCGGCGTTACGCGCGGCGGAAAGACCGGCGTTGGCTTGATAAATGTACCGGACCGATTCGCCAAACGCGGCGGCGACTTGCGCGGTGTGATCGGTCGAGCCATCGTCAACGACAATGATCTCGACATCGTGATACGTTTGCGCGCACGCGCTCTGGATTGCTTCGCCGAGATAGCGCGCGTGATTGTAACAAGGAATAATCACCGAAATACGCGTCATTCGATTTGAATCCAAATCTACCCAATCGAATCGCGCAGAATTTTTACAATCCGCTCGGACGCATGCCCATCCCACCGGTTCGGCATCCGCGGGCTGGCGTGGTCCTGGGACAGTACAGCGTGAAATGTCGCGACGATCCGCGCGCGCGTCAAACCCACCAGCCGATTTGTGCCTTGTGTAACCGTGATCGGTCGCTCGGTATTTTCGCGCAACGTCAAACAATGAATTCCCAAGACGGTCGTTTCTTCTTGAATGCCGCCCGAATCGGTCAGCACGACGCGGGCTTGGCTCATTAAACTTTGGAACTCGAGATAACCGAGTGGTTCGGTCAAAATAATTCCGGCATTTGCCATCGCATCCAACAAACCAAAGCGAATGAGATTCGCGCGCGTGCGCGGGTGAATCGGAAACACCACCGGCATTTGGCGCGCAATGTCCACCAACGCGTCAACCAGGTCATGGAGTTGCGCCGCGCTGTCCACATTCGCCGGGCGATGCAACGTGACCAAACTGTACGCCCATGGTTGCAAATTGAAACGCGTCCACGTTTCCAGTCCCAGCGCGATTTGTTTAAATCGCAAGAGCGTATCAATCATCACATTGCCGACAAAAAAAATTTTCTCCGCCGCGACGCCTTCGCGTTTTAGATTTTCGTCCGCGTCCGGCGATGGCGTCAACAAATAATCGGAAAGCGCGTCGGTTACGATACGATTGATTTCCTCGGGCATCGTCCGATCAAAACTTCGCAGACCGGCTTCGACATGCGCGAGCCGGATCATGTGCTTGCTCGCGACTAACCCCGTCGCCAACGTTGAGTTGACATCGCCGACCACAATTACGAGATTGGGTTGCCGCGCGATGATCTCCGGCTCCAAAGCCAGCATCACGCGCGCGGTCTGCTCGGTGTGACTTGCCGAGCCAACGCCCAGGTCTACATCCGGTTTCGGCAAGCCGAGTTCTTGAAAAAAGATGTGCGACATTTTGTCGTCGTAATGTTGCCCGGTATGAATCAACGCAAGATCAAAATTCGGATCGTCCTGGATCGCGCGCACTAACGATGCCGCTTTCATAAAGTTCGGACGCGCGCCGACAACCAACATTGCTTTTATCACGCTGTTCGCCCCTTGAGATGTTTGGTCAGAACTCGATCAAAAAAGATTTCCAATTGTTGAATCGTGTTATCCCAGGAATAGCGTTCCAACGCGACCTGGCGCGCGCGCATGCCCAAACGCGCGCGCAGATCAGCATCCGCGAGCACGTGCGCGAGCATCTCTGCCAGCGCGTCTGCATCCGCCGGTGGCACGCGCAACCCGGTAACCGCGTGCTCGATAACATCGTGAATCGGCGCCCAAGACGCGACAATCGGACAGCCCGCCGCCATATATTCAAAAATCTTGAGCGGCGATCCGACAATGTCTGATTTGAGATAAGGAAATGGAATCACCGCGACATCCGTGATCGCGAGAATGTCCGCGACCGCGCGATTTTCCAGGCGTCCCAGAAATTGCACCGCATTGTCCCAACCCTCGCGTTCGACGCGCTGTTTCGCTTCGGCGCGTCCGCCACCCTCGCCAACCAGAAGCATTTGAACGTTAGAATTTTTTTTCTGCACACCCACGAAACTATCAAGCAAAAGATTTATGCCATGCCAGGGTTGAAAGGTGCCGACGAACGTGATCGTCGGGCGCGATGCAATTCCAAATTTTTCACGGATTGCCATTTGATCTTTTGGCGCGGCAAACAATTCCGTATCCGCGCCATTCAAAATCACTTCAATCTTGTCTGGGTCGAGTTGCATTTCCTTGACCAAATTTTGCTTGAGCATTGGCGCGACACAAACGATACCGGTCGCCGCGGCAAATGTGCGCCGAACCACTTGCAACGAAGTCGCGCGTTGCGCCGCCGACATTTTGACGCCCAAGACCTCGACTTCTTTTGGCACATCGCCATTCACTTCGAGAATGTGCGGAATGTTCAGCCGCCGCGCGGTGAGGGCACCGGCAAAGCCCATAAAACCAAAGCGCTCGAAAATCAAATCACAGTGCGCTAACGCTTGACCAGCGGCATCGGAAAAGCGCAGACTTTCAAAAAGATTGAAATAGGGCAAACGCAATTCGGCTTGCATGCGCCGCAACGGTCGCTCGACCAAACGAAACCAGGGACTCTCGCTGAATGTGTATTGCGTCGGTTGCCATTGCGCTTGATTCAGATCATCCGACCAAACCGGACGTTTTGCGCGCGGTAAAAATGTGCGAACCTGGTGTCCACGTTTTTGCAAGCCGGTGATGACGGCTTGGACATGCAACTGTGCGCCCGAAACCACATCCAAATCTGGCACGCCTTCTTGCATCAAGTAACCGATTTTCAAAGTGTTGCTCCCACTTCCTGGATCACTTGACGAATCTGGATTTTGGTTACTTGCCCATCGCATTTGGCGCGCGCGATCTGTCGCATTTTTTCCTGGTGCTGGGCTTGGCATGTTGGCGGTAACTCTAAATAGCGCAAGATGTTCTCGCGCAATTCCGAATCGGTAAAAACGAGATACTCGTCCGGCAAGAGTTCGTCCACGCCCTCCCAACGATGCGCGACACAATAACAACCATACGCCATCGCTTCCATCAGCGCGACCTGCAATCCTTCCGAGTAACTATTCGACACAAATACATCCAGATTGCGATACCACTCTGCCGCGTCGGTAATCGCACCGTGAAATGTTACCTGGTTTTGCAACTTGAGTTCGCGCACCAGGTGTTGCATTGCATCGGTATAGTCCGCATACGCCGGTTCAGTACCGCCGCCGATATGCAAATACAACCCAGGTTTCTTTTGGAGCAATTCGTAAAACGTCAAAATCAATTCGTACACGCGTTTGCGCGGCGATATGAAACACATAGTTCCGATATTTCCTGATCCTCGCGCGGCGTGATGCACTTGAAATTTATCTAACGCGATTCCGACCGGGATGACGACCGTTTTGGATTGTTGATCAGGGAACTGGGCGATGAATTTTTGGCGCATCGCCTGGCTAACGAATATCACCTTGTCCACGACCGCCCAGTTGACCTTGGCAATCCATTCAAACATTTCGTAGCGATGCACGCGCACGATAATCCGGCAGCGTTTGGGCAGATGTGATGCGGCAACAAGCAACTCGCTCGCCCACTCGAAAAAAACAATGTCGTGCTGTTGCATAAAGGCATTCAAATCGCGCAACAGCACGGCGCGATTGAGCCGATAATACAAGAATGGAGAACGGACGCGCCGTACGCGAAAAAGATCAACGCGCCAGTGCGCTTGCAGATCCGCGTACACATCTTCGAAAAATCGCCAGGGGTCGTTCTCGCCGACGATCACGCCAAGCCGCAATGCTGAATTCATCGCGTTGATCCGTTGAACTTAAAGCGTTGAATTTCGGTAACAACGCGCGCGAGATCGGCATCGGTCATATCGTTGTAAAACGGCAGACGCAACAAGCGGTCGCTCACATCTTCCGTCACCGGGCAATCGCCAACCTTGCCGCCAAATTGCTTACCCATATCGGAGAGGTGAAGCGGCAAATAATGAAACACGCTCAAAATTTGTTGCGCGCGCAGATGTGCGATCAACGCTTGGCGCGATTCGAGCGACGGCAACAAAATGTAAAACATATGGTACGACTGATCGCAGTGCGCGGGAATAATCGGCATCCGCACCTGGTTCGCTTCCGCCCACGCGTCGAGTTGCGCGCGATAAAATTCCCAAATCATTTTGCGTTTCGCTTGAATCTCATCGCGCGCTTCGAGTTGCGCGTACAAAAACGCCGCCAACAAATCGGACGGGAGATAACTCGATCCGACATCTACCCAAGTGTACTTGTCCACCTGCCCGCGAAAAAAGCGACTGCGGTTCGTGCCTTTTTCGCGAATGATTTCGGCGCGTTCGATCAAGCGCGCATCGTTGACGATGAGCGCGCCGCCTTCGCCGCAAGTGAAATTTTTCGTTTCGTGAAAACTTTGCGTCGCGAGCGCGCCGAACGATCCCAGGAATTGTCCGTTGTATTTCGCGAACAAGCCGTGCGCGTTGTCCTCGACGACGGGAATGTTGTGCCGCGCGGCAATCGCGCTGATCGCGTCCATTTCGCATCCGACGCCGGCGTAATGCACGACGACAATCGCTTTGGTGCGCGGCGTAATCAACTGTTCCAACCGGGTTTCATCGAGATTCAACGTGTCGGCGCGCACATCCGCAAAGACCGGTTGCGCGCCGCGCAGAACGAACGCGTTTACACTGCTAACAAAAGTGAACGCGGGCACGATCACTTGGTCGCCCGGTTGAAGGTTCAACAGCACCGCGCACATTTCGAGCGCGTCGGTGCACGAGGTCGTCAAAAAAACTTTGGGCACGCCAAGCGCGCGTTCGAGGTACGCGTGACATTTTTTCGTGAACGCGCCGTCGCCGGAGGCGTGCCCGCTTTGAATCGCTTGGGAGATGTAGTACAGTTCTTTGCCGATAATCACCGGCCGGTTAAAAGGTATGTGATCCATTGATTTCTCCAATTCTGCAAGACCTGTAGGACTTGCGCTCGGATGTCATTTCGAGCGGTTTTTGCGAGAAATCTCGCGACGAAAACCGAGATTCCTCACTTCGTTCGCGCGGAGCGTGACAAGCGAAAGTCCTGACCTGGTTGATCTCACGAATCAATCATCTGCTGATGCCACAATTCGATGCTGAGCAACACACCTAACTCGCTGGTATAGTGTGCGCCAGCAAAATGCGCGGCGACCAGGTTGCGAATAAAATCGGGATTGAAATAACCGCGCGCCAGCGCACGGTCGCTCAACAAAATTTCCGCGACCCAATCGCGCAACTCGCCGCGGAACCACTGCCCATAATCGGCATAGTCGCGCGGCGCGCGATCGCGCACCCACGTCAAGCCCAACTTTTGCAAACGCCAGCGCGCCTGTTGCTCCGCGCGTAAAAATAAATCGCGTCCACAGGGCACCATCGGAAAGCCGGTCTTGTCCACCGGCACTTTGGCGAACGCGTAGAATAATTTAACCAACGCTTCTTTGAACAGCGCACGATCCAGACGCAAGCCGGGCGGCACGGTCAACGCAAACTCGACGAAATCGTTATCGCAAAACGGCGTGCGACAAACCACTTGACTACGAAGTAATTCGCTCCCCTGTTCGGTAAATCGGCGGCACCGTTGCAGAATGTCGAAATTGTCGCGCCAGTCCGCGAACATCGTCGCCTGACTTTCGGCGGCGACGATGTGAAACGCATCGTCAAATTCGGCTTCGACCTGATCGCGAAAATTTTTGGTGTACAGTTTCGATTGGTCTTGGTCGCGAAATAAAACGTTGATGTCGTCGAAAATAAATTGATGCGCCGTCGTGTCATCGTACGGCGCGAGCCATTCGCGTTTCAATTCCGGGCTGATTAAAAAATCCGCCAGATGCCCGGTGTACAGCACGCGCACCTGCCGGGCTTGAGCATCCAAATTCGCCAGGGCGTGCATATGCACGCAACTTTCCATTCCATCGGTCAAGCGCACACCCGCCGCGCCCAACGCGCGCAAATAAGCCGGTTGCAATTCAAAATAGTGATGCGGAATTTTCGCGACGGCGGCAAGCTCGCGCGCAAAACGCACATCATCGCACGTTGGACTGCCGAACGTAAACGCGCGCAACGGAACGCGCAAAGAATTTTCACCGAGCAAGCCCAGCAACATTCGCGAATCGTAACCGCCGCTCAAATTAATGCCCGCCGGTAAATCGCCGGGTAATTGGCGCGCGACCGCGCGGCGCAGATGGTAAATCAAAGATTCAAGAAATTCGGCGCGGCTTTGCAAACGATAATTTTCAGTGAACCGCAATTTCCAGTACGGGCGAACGGACAGGTGCCCGTCGCACCAGGTCAACAGTGACGCGGGCGGCAAAAGTTGAACCTGCTGGAGCAATGTGCGATTGCCCAACACATATTCAAACGACAACATTTGCGCGATGGCAACCGCGTCCACCTGGCGCGACAGCGCGGGATCGGCGAGCAACGCGCGCACGCCGGACGCAAACGCGAATCGCGCGGGCGTATGCGCGTAATAAAGCGGGCGCAAGCCCAGGCGATCATTGACCAGAATCAATTCGCGCGTGCGTTGATCCCAAATCGCCAACGCGAACGCGCCGTTGAGATACGTCGTGAATTGTTTGCCGCGTTCTTCGTACAAACGCAAAACAAATTCGACAGCGTTGTTCAGGTGAAACACATGACCGCGCGCAACCAGGTTTTGTTTTTGGTTTTGATAATCGTACAGTTCGCCTTCCAGCACAATCGCAATGCTGTGGTCTTGATTCCAAAGCGGTTGCGGCTCTGGATTCATCAGACCAATGCTCACGCGGCCCAGTCCTAGACCGTCTTTGCAAAAAGAATGGGTTTGATACCAAGCATAGTGTTCAAGCGCGCCAGCCATTTTTTTCAAGCGCGTGTCGGAATCGTCGCGCGTCTGCACGTCACAAAAACCAAAAATGCCAGGCATCGTTTATTCCTTCATCATTTAACCGGCTTGCATCTAATTTTTTATCGAACGCCAGAAAATTGCCAACACCCCTCGATTGAGGAGATAGCGCGGGTCGTTCGCAATCGCCCGCGCGACGCGGCGCGGCACATGCGCGTACTCGCCCGCGCGATATTTTTCAAACGCGCCGTCAATCCAAAAATATCCTTTGAATTTTCGTAGCCACCACCAACCGCCAATGCGCTTCAACACGGGTTCGAGATTTGCGAGCGCGGTCTGCGTCGCCGCCGCGCCAAATTCCATTTCGTAACTCGCGAGCCGAAAGCCGAGCAGATGCGCGAACTCGGCGTCGAGACGCGCGCCGCGCGCGCGCGCTTGATCGAAATACGCACGCCCGGCTGGCGCGCGATCCCAGATCATGGCGCGCATCCCCTTGATTAAATAACCGCGCGCGACCGCCCACGCGAATTGATCGGCGACGCCCGCCATTTCGCCCGGCAATTGATCCAACACCTGGCGCAAAATTTGCGCGTGATCCGCGCTGTCATCCGCGACGCTTTGCCACACCAACTCGTTGATCAAATCGCAATGTGCGCCGACCAACACATTCGGATTCAAACGCACGACGCGGCGCATCAAATCCTGCCCCAACCCGGTTTCGTTTTGCGCGAGCGCGACGAACGCCCACGCGAGATAATGATTCGCGAACGCACGGTCGCGCAATGCACGCGTTTCGCCGGGACATTGCGGGCTGGCAAATACGCGCTCCAAGGGTTCGAGCGCGAAACGCACGCACTCGGTTAGATTTTTAATGACGCGCTGTGAATGATATTTGCGATAGTTGAGCGCGCGATTGATCCCGGCGAATTTACAGCCGGCTAAAGCCAGGCGACAAAAAAAATCGAGGTCGTCGCCGTAAAAATGATAACGTTCATCGAACAGATTGACGCGGAACGCCCACGCGCGGCGCACAATCAAATCACTCGGCGCGAACGGAAAACCCATCACTAGGTCGGAGAGCGTTACCACGCGCGGCGGTCGCCACAACTCGCGTACGGTCGCGGCGGAATAATTCAGTTCAAAGCGCGCGTTGTACGACGCGTCAATCTCGGGATGCTGGGCGAGAAACGCGGCGTGCTGTTCCAATTTTTCGGGATGCCAGCGATCATCCGCATCAAGAAACGCGATCCACTCGGCGCGCGATGCGCGCATCCCGGTATTGCGCGCCGCGGTCGCGCCGCGATTTTCCTGCTCGAAAAATTTGATTCGCGCGTCCTGAAATTGTTTGACGACCGCGCCGGGATCGTCGGTCGAGCCGTCGTTGACGATCACGATTTCGAAATCGCGACACGTTTGCGCGAGCACGCTGGCGAGCGTTTCGCGCAAATGCGCGGCGTGATTGTACACCGGAATAATGACGCTGAATTGCGGCGAGTTCATCGTGAGTTAGCGCGCGACGCGCGTAAAGCGGAATAAATGTTGCGTCGTCCACGCCGATTTTTCCGCGCACTGAAAACCGGCGCGCAAAAATAATTCTTCAATCTCACGCGAGTTGAAATCGTTGACCCAGCCGTGCGCGCGGCGGCTGAGTGCGGTGCACTGATTCAGAAAATCGGCAACAGCGTACGACGCGACAATCGTTTCAAAATCGCGCGCGAGGTGCGCGAGCAAGCGCGGCAAATCATTGACGTACTCCAACACGCCGCTAAACACTGCGACTTGAAAACCCGGAAACGGCGGCAAGGTTGCCGCGTTGAGATCGCACACGATTGTGCCCTGCCCGCGATCCACCAGGTCGGACGGCGTGTACGTGCAATTTGCCGGCAGATAACGCGGCAGAACGATGCGCCCCGCGCCAAACTCCAACACCGCCGAGCCGGGCGCAATCATCGTCGCGAGCATGGCGGTACGCGTGTCCCAGCTCGCGTTGAGATTCGCGTCATCGCGCCAGCGCGCGACATCGGATTGATTTTGCGCGCGGCGAAAAATCGTTTGCGCCGCGCGGCGCAGGCGAAATAATTTCGATTGAATTTGTTCAGCCAATGCCATCGCGAATTATCCTGCCCAAATCAATTCTTGAAACGCGTCGCGCATCCGGCGATAAACCGCGTCGAACACCGCGTCGCGGCTGAGCCGGCGTTTGCCGAAACGCGCGAGCCAGCGCAAGCGTTCGCGCGCAACCGCGTGCGCGAGCGGACGCGCGCGGCGTTTCCATTCCCAATCAATCGTTTTTTTCCACGCGGGCGGCAACCATTCAAAACAATGTTCGATCTGCAACGACAGTGACCAATCGTGCCATTTAAATTCCGCGATACGCGCGCGTGTTCGCACCGGAATCCACGGCACGCGCAACGCGTCCGCGATGATCGCGCCGTGCATCGCTTCGGCGATCAACACACTGCTCGTGCGAATCGCGGCGAGCGTTTGCGCGACCGGCGCGCCGGGATCAATGTAGCGAATCGCGAGCGCATCACAGACGCTTTGCCAATCGTCGTACTTTGCCGTGAGATGGTGCGGCATAAACGCGACCGGGTTCGCGGACGACGGCGCGGGTGCGATCACCGCGCGCGAGAGAATCGCGCTATCGCAAATCGCGAGTCGTTTCTCCAAGCCCAACAATTGCGCGGTGAGTGGACCGCGCACGCAAAAAAATCGCCAATGGTCGGTTACGATCGGCGGATCGCCATAGCCATAGCCGGATCCAAAAATAATTTTCTTGGGCGGCTGTTCTGGAATTTTGTGATTAAGCAATGAGCCAATCGCGATGAACAAGGTCGCGTCGTCGAAATAGGTTTCGAGCGGTTTGGGAAAAAGTTGCCGCCACAACCAAGGATTGAGATCATCGCCAAAATTTCCGACCGCGTCGTGATAATAGTAAAGTTGCAAAAGAGGTGATTCCGGTTTGCAATGCGCGCTCAAGCGCGCACTACAAACAATCACAAACAATCGTTCACACAATATCCGCGATTTGAAATTCGACGCGTTTGAAAAACCAATAGCCGACGATCAGCACAATCACGCCGACGATCATCGAAGGAATGAGATACAAGCCGGGCAATTGCGCGTTGAGCAGAACATCGCGATATGCTTCCAACACGCCCGCCATCGGATTGAGAAAATAGTACGGGCGCAAGTATTCCGGCACCATCGCGACCGGATAAATAATCGGCGACGCGTAAAACCACAGTTGGATACCGAGCGTGAGCAAGGGACGCACATCGCGATAAAACACATTCATCGCCGCGAGCATCAAACCGAGTCCCAGGATCAATGCCAGTTGCGTCGCGAGAATCACCGGCAAGAACAACCAACCGAGCGGAAACGCGGGCACGCGGAACACGAGCATCAACACGACGAGCAACCCGGTCGCGATGAAAAAATCCATTAGCCGCGCGAACAATGCCGCGAGGGGCAACACTTCGCGCGGAAAATAAATTTTCGTTACGAGCGACATATTATCCACGAGCGAGTTCGCCATATCGTTGAGCGCGTTGGCAAAGAGCATCCAGGGTGTTAATGCGGTGAACGAAAAAATTACGTACGGAATGTTGCCGGTCGCGACTGGGACAAAGAATGTGAAAATGATTGTAAAAATTGCCGCCGTCGCGGTCGGTTGCAAAATGATCCACAAACCGCCGAGCACAGATTGTTGGTAGCGCGTTTGAATGATGCGTTGCGTCCACGTCCACAACAAATCTTTCGATTGCGCGAGTTGTTTGATCGGTTCAAACATTTTGCACATCCGCCGGTTGCAAATGGATGAACGCATCCGCTGGTGGCGCGACCCAGCGGCGGCGCGGTTCATAGACGCCGCTCTGCTCTTCAAAACTCAACGGCGAACCCGCGACGTAAAACCAGGGCGAACGCGCAGTCGCGAGCAACACCAGGTCGCGCGGCGTGCTGATGTACGCGTTCACATAGTACGCGCCGCCGATCAATTGCAACGGTTCGAGCCAAATCGAAAAATAACCCGCGCCCGCGCGCAACGCAATCGGCACATTGTCAATCGCAGTGCGAGCCATACAGCACGTCATCCCATCGCTCCGCACGATGCGAATGACCGCGTCAATTCGTTCGTGCGCGACGCGCGAATCGTAATGAATTTGAATTTCGACCGGCTGATCGGCGCGATACTCGCGCGCGCTCACCCCGGTCGCGTCCACCACTTTAACCTTCGTGATTTCGACGCCGGTGACCGGGTCGCTTGCATCCGCCGATCCATCGTCCTGGTATTTTTGTACACGCTCTTCGTGCAAGGCGTGTTCGTACAACGCAATCGCTTCGGCAGTTTTGCCGCGATATTCGATGTGTCCTTGCTTGATATAGAGCGCGGTCTGGCACACGGCTTCGACCATATTGATATTGTGCGAAACAAAAATAATACTCGCGCCGCGTTTGAGCAAGGACTCGATGCGAAGCAAACATTTTTGGCGGAACGACGCGTCGCCGACCGCGAGCACTTCATCCACCAGCAAAATTTCCGGTTCGATGCACGACGCGACCGCAAAGCCCAAGCGCACCATCATCCCGGACGAATAACGTTTGACCGGCGTATCAATGAAACGTTCGATTTCGGAGAATGTAACGATCTCGTCAAAGCGGCGGCGAATTTCATCGCGCGTCAATCCCAGCACCGTGCCGTTGAGAAAAACATTTTCGCGCCCGGTCAAATCGGGATGAAACCCGGAACCGAGTTCGATCAACGCGGAGAGTCGTCCGTTCACTGCGATATTGCCGCGCGTGGGGCGCGTGATGTTCGCGAGCAATTTGAGGATCGTGGATTTGCCCGCGCCATTTTTGCCGATGAGCGCGAGCGATTCGCCTTGCGCGAGTTCAAAACTCACCTCGCGCAACGCCCACAAAATTTGATCGTTCGCGGCGAGCGCGTGCGGACGCACTGCCGTCATCGCCGCGCGCGCAATTCCTTTAACAATGCTCGTGCGCGTTACGCCGAGATGATATTGTTTGGATACGTTGTCAAAACGCACCACCGTTTTCATCAATGCACTCCCCAAAAAGGTGGGGCGATTTTTCAAATCGCCATTGCGGGTTGGACCACCCGCGCCACAAGCTTTAACGCACCACGCGCCGCACGAACAGCGCGAGCAACAACAACACGACCGGCGCGAGCGCGATCACGATGCCGGTCGTGGGATCGGGCGCGACACTCGCGGGCGGCGCGTTCGAAACATCGCCCGGCGCGAGCGTCGGTTGCGGCACGCGCGTCGCGGTTGCCAACGCGACGCGCGCCGGGGTGATCGGCGTGGGCAACGCGGTCGCGGTCGCGACCGGCGTCGGCAAAAGTAAAACCGGCAATTCCGGCGCGTCGAGCGTCGCGTACGAATACCACACGCCGTTCGGCGTGAGACCGGGGTCTTGACGCCAGGTCGCGAGAATCACATTGCCCTGATTGATGATCGCGGTCGGCCGCGACGGATCGAAATCAATACTTTGGCGTCCCGACACAATCGCGTCCGGCTCGCTCCACCGCTCACCTGACCACGCGCTGTGCCACAAACCGTGCGTCGTCGTGCCGTTGATGCGACTCGCGAAAACAATGTGCAACGCGTTGCGACTGTCCACCATCAACGCCGCGGGTCCGGTTTCGCCGATCAAAAATGGAAACGGAATCGTCGGATCGCTCCAATTGGTTCCGCCATCGCGCGAGCGCCGAATCCACCGCGTCGGCGGCGAGCCGCAATTGTAAATCGCCCACACTTCATCTTTGTACGCGATAACTGAAGCCCAGTCCGCCTCGTACGAACATTCCTTGATCGTTTGCAACACGCGCGGCACACTCCACTGCTTGCGTTCGGGATCGTACCGCACGTAATACACCGCTTCGCTATTGCCCTGTTTATTCACGACCGACCAAATGCCATGCAATTTGCCGGACGCGTCCATCGCGGAACGCAGTGCGAACGACCACAACACTTCGCTGTTCGAAAGAAAAATCGCTTTCGTTTCAGACCAGGTCTCGCCCGCGTCGTTCGAATGAATTTCGTAAACGCCGTTGCCCTGTCCGTTGCCGCTGAAAAGAATGTAGAGGTTGCCCTTGCCATCGCCGGACAAGGTTGCCGCCGCGAGTTTCCCGGCATTCAGTCCAACGCTTTTCGGCGACGACCACGCGGACGCTTGATCCGCTTTTGCGACGGGCGCGCGCGCGTAAAAAATTTCCGCACCGCTTTCAATGCCGCCGAAAAAAATGACGTGCATCATTCCGCGCGGATCGAGGTACGCGCCTTGCACGCTCGCCTGCCGCGCAATCGGCGATAACAAAATATCATTCGGTGCAGTCCAAATGCGCGCGGCGCTCCATTGATTGTAATAGATCGCCAACTCGCCGCCGACCCATTGCGAATAAAACGCGTGCACGGTGCGATTTTGATCCACGACGAGGTACGGCGAATCGGCTTCGCTCGTGAGGCGCGGAATTTGGCGCGCCAAACTCCACCGCAACGCGGCTTGCGCGGAGACCGCCGCCGAGTCCGCTGTTCCCATCGCGGAAAAAATAATCGCGAGCAGTAGCAAAATGAAAATAAATCTAGCCATTGACTTGCATCTCAATTAACCGTGGCGCGATTTTTCAAATCGCTGATACGGACAGGAATGTCCGCGCCACAAACCGGATTTATCGCGCGCGATCATCCAACAATGCGATCGCGCGTTTCAGTCGCGCCGCGTGTTCCGCTTCGCCGATCTGCTCGTACCACCACACGCGCGTCGGCAACTGCCCCGCGTTGATGTCGAGCGGCGACCACAATTCAACTGCGCGATTGGCGTCGCCCGCAATCGCGACGAGTTCACCCAACAACAAACGCGTCGCGAATTGACCCGGCGCGTGCGCGAACGCAATTTCGAAATTCGCGCGCGCCGCATCGTACTGTCCGAGCGACAATTCGATCTGTCCCAGTCGCCGATGCGCGCTAACGTTCGCGCGATCCAACACGCGCGCGGTGTGGTACTGCGCGATGATCGGCGCGAGTTCGCTTTGCCGCGCGCGGCGCAACTTGTCCTGGATCGCCCATTCGTGCCAGTGAAACTCCGCCAGTTCCGTGCGCGCTTGCGCGAGCGCGGCGAGGTTCGCCTCGAATTGTGCGCGCGCGTTCGGCAGCATACCCATCGCGCCGATCACGATCACGACCACGCTCGCAAACACCGGCGCGAGCCAGCGCGCAAATCGCGCGGGTTGCGTCGCGAGCGCGAACGGCACGAATAAAAATGAAAGCGCGATCGCGTGATAGCCGTAAAATGGATCGTCCAAAAACCCGTGGATGACGATCACACCGAGCGACGCGAGCGCGGCGCTGTGGCGCGCTTCAAGCGCGTTCAACACGGCAACCGCGACGAGACCGATGAACGCGAGCAAGCCGAGCAAACCTTGTTCGAGCCAGACATCGAGAAAAAGATTGTGCGCGTGGGTTGTGTGTCCGACGTGAACAATCAGCACGTAACTCGAATACGCCATCTCGAACGGTCCCAGCCCCAGCCCGGTGAACGAATAATCGCGCGCGAGATCAAACGCGTTGCGCCACACGAACACGCGATCATTTCGCCGCGCAATCAAATTTTGTCCGAGCGGCGAAACCAGGACGACGAAGCCGGCAATCGCAATTAGCGCGAGCATCGCCACAAAAATCGCGATTTGCTTGCACCGATTGTCTTGTGTAACCAAGCCAATCCCGCGCCACAGCGCGCCAATGCCGACAATCACCGCGAGCGCGAACCACGCGCCACGCGATTCGCTCAACACCAAGCCGAGCGCGGACACGCCGACCAAAATCACTGCAGGCGCGCCGCGCCGCGCGCGCCACAGCACGGCAACTTGGAGCGGCATCAGCATCGCAAGCACACCACCCAGCGCGTTCGAGTCCATTTGCAGTCCGGCGATCCTGGGTTGCCACGACGCCAACCACATCAACGCCGGATCAAGCCAGCGCACTTTGCCGACGCGTTCCGCCCAATCGTTCGTCAAGCCGAAATAAATCAGGACGAGGAGCGGCAAAATCGCGAACAGCCAATCCGCGCGCGCGGCGTTACGCGCGATCAGAATCATCGCGCCGATGCCGACGACGATTAGCGCAAAGCGAAACACAGCGATCTCGGTGTTGTACGAAAGAATGACGCCGAGCATTGCGCTCGCGAAGAATGCGGCGACGAAAAACCAGGTCGGGTTTTGAAACGCGCGCGCGCGGGCGATCAATTCCGATCCTTCCACCCTGCCGATTGAATCCGGTGCGGCAAATCGAAAAAAAGATTCAGCGCGTTTTTCAAACCGCGCGTAACGCGATTCGATGCACGTCCCAGCATTTTGATTTTAAGTTGCATCAGCGCGGTATAGACCGGCGTGGAGATGCGCGCGTTCGCGACTGCCCACGCGCCCAGCGCGCGCGCCGCGCGCGTTTCGAGCGACAGCACGCGCGCGCCGCGTTCAATCGCAACCGCGCAACCCAGGATCGCGTCTGCGCGCACCGGCGGATCGCGATGCCAGGTCGCGTCGCCCTTCGTCGTGTACACAACTTGATCGGCACGATGCTCGACGCGCAGAACGCGATGTGCGATCAGTTGATCGGCTTGCCGAAACACCACAATCGCGCCCGGTCGAATCGGCTCGCGCGATTCGACAATCACGCGGTCGCCTGCGCGCAAGAGCGGCAACATACTCGTTCCGACAATCGTGACCGCGCGCGCGCGTTCGGTTTGCTTCAACAGCGCGAACACATCATCGCGCAAATGCGCGGGCAGTTGGTCATCCGACACTATGTACTCACATCGCCGACGAGCGGCGTTTCCGTAACCCAATTGAAATGTTGCGTTACAATCGAAAGCGCGGACTTGATCCCTTCCCAACTGTTCATCCCTTTGAGGAACGTCCAAACCGGACCAGGTCGAAACGCCCATTCGCGGAACGCGCGCTTTTGCCAATACTCGAGTCGCTCGGCGCGCAAGTGCGGATAATCCAACACGGTCGAGCGATCCATATCCACTTCTTCCCATTTCGTGCCGGGACGAAACCAACCGTTCTCGACGACTTCAAAAAAGAACGGCGTGCCGGGATATGGCGCGGCGATGTGAAAGAGCGCGATGTCGAGCGGCAATTTTTTCGAGAACGCGATCGTTTGTTGAATCGTCTCTTCCGTTTCGCCGGGCAAGCCGATGATGAAATAGCCCCAGTTCATAATCCCGGCTTGGCGCGACCAGGTCAGCGCGCGTTGCGCTTTCGCCGGATCCGCGCCCTTGTGCGCGTGTTTCAAAATTTCGTAATTGCCGGACTCGATGCCCCACGCGATCATCCAGCACCCGGCTTTGCCCATCAGTGCGAGCAATTCTTCGTCCACGTAATCCACGCGACTGTTGCACGTCCATTTAATTTTCAAACCCTGCTTGATGATCTCATTGCACAAGCCGACGACCTGGTCGCGCGAGAGCGTGAACAAATCGGCGTACATATTCACGTAATCAATGCCGAGTTTTTTCAGCACCCACAACTCTTCAACGATTTTTTCCGGCGAGCGCAAGCGGAGCGACCATTGATAACTGACGTGCTTGATGCAATAGATACACCCCGCGCTACAACCGCGACTCGATACGATGAATGTGTACGGCGTCTTCATCATCGGCGCGCGATATTTTTTGAGCGGAAGTAAATGATGCAGTGGAATCGGCAAGTCATCGAGATTCGGAATGAACGGGCGATCCGCGTTGACGATCACTTGCCCATCTTTGCGCCACACCAAGCCCTTGATGTGCGCCAAGTCGCCGTTCGTTTCCGCAACCGTTTTCGTTGGAACTTCCGAGCCGGTGTCCTTGAGCATTTTCGCGACGGATGGATTGCTCGGCGATTTTTTTTCGTGCGCGTCAATCAATTCGCGGAGCGTCATTTCCGGTTCGCCGCGCAAACCGAAATCGAGCGCGGGGTACGGTTCGAGCGTTTGGCGCGCCATCGGCGTAACGTGCGTGCCGAACACAATCGTCTTCGCGCCGAGCGCGCGCGCGAGCATCACGCCGTACATATCATTCGTCAACGTCGGCGCGGTCAACTGTGTGAGATAATACTTGGGCATATACTTGCGAAGGCGCGCTTCGAATTGCGCCCACGACATTCGCTCGCCAATCGCGTCAATGATCGCGACCTTGTAATCGGGCGCGAGAATCGCGGAGAGTTGCGCGAGCGAGACTTGGGGCCAAATCATATTCTCGCGCGATTTGCGTCCGACGCGATGTTGACTGCGAATCCAAATTTCACCGTCGGGCGACGGCGGATTGACGAGCAGAACATCCACCGCGTCCGCCGGGCGTTCGCGTTGAATCACATTGATCACGCGCCCGGCATCGGGATAGCGCGGCACGGGCACGATTTGACGCGTGCGCGTACCCAGGTTGATTTGTTTATCGGTTGCCATTTCGACCTTTCAAGTATTTGGACGAGCAACCCGTTTTCTCGGAGAAAACAGGTTGCTCCGAATTACAATTCCGCGCGCGCGGGCGCGACGCCAACGCTCACATTGCCCGGCTCGCTCTCGATCAAATCGCGTTGCGCCGACGCATCGCGGCGCGCGAGTTCATCCAACACACGCATCACAATCCAAGCGATGAATAATTGCAAGCCGACGATCACGAACGACGCGGCGAATAATAAGTACAACCACAAGCGTTCGATGCTCCATCCTTGCACGCTCAACACCAACGCGACGATGCCGGTACCCGTGCCGATGACCGCAAAAATAATTCCGATCCAACCGAAATGTGTTTCGAGCGGCGGATCGAAAATCGGTTTGCCGAACAAGCCCTGTCGCACCGGTTTTTTGTGAAAGAGCGCGACGAGATAATTGAACATCGCGCCGAGCGAAAACAAACTGATGCTCGTGATCGTCGCAAGCACCGCGCCGAAAATGAAAAACAATTGCCACGCGGTCAACGTCGTTGTGCCGCCGACGCGCAATGCGATGATGTACACCGCGATCAACGCGGCGATGGCAAAGAGCGCGAGCGAAATCAATCCCAGAATTCGCACCGGGTTGTACGCGAGCGCAGTCCACACAATCGCGTTCGTGAAACGCAAACCATCGCGCACGACGGATAATTTCGAGCGACCGACGCGCTCCGAGTACGGCACCGCGACTTCGATCACCTTAAGGTTTTCGTGCAGTGCGCGCGTGCTCATCGCCGGCGTAAATTCCAATCCGTCCGGCAATGGATAAAGCGATTCGAGTTTCTCGCGGCGAATCACGCGCATTCCGCTCGTCGTGTCGTGTACAATCGTGTTGCCGATCAAACTCAACAACGTCGCGTACGCGAGATTGCCGATGCGCCGCACGAGCGGCATTTGCGATTTCGCGCCGCTCATTCGCGACGCGACGATCATATCGCCGTTTTGATCGAGCGCGGCGCGCATCAAATCCGGCAAATTTTCCGGCGGATAGGTCGCGTCCGCATCGAGGAACGCGAGAAATTCGCCGGTCGCGTTGCGAAAGCCGGTTTTGATCGCCGCGCCGTACCCGCGATTTTTGAGGTGGCGCACCAAACGCACCTGCGGATATTTCGCAATACGCGTCGCGGTTTGATCGCGCGAGCCATCGTCAACGATGATGAACTCGAGCGCGACGTTCATCCGCGTCAGCGCGTCGCGCACGGCGAGGACGCGCGTGATCACGCGTTCGATGCCGTCTTCTTCATTAAAAGCCGGGATGATGACGGAAAGTGTCGTCATAGTTTTTTATCCTGTAGCGCGGGCGGCTCGCCCGTTGTTACAGGCGGACGAGCCGCCCGTTCTACAAATTAGGTTTCTGATCCAGCGTATACCGGAATTGTGCGCGGCGCAACAGTACCATCAATTGTCTTGATGAATTTTGCCGGGACGCCACCGACGAGCGTATGCGGCGCGACATCGCGCGTAACGACCGCGCCCGCGGCGACAACCGCGCCCTTGCCGACGCGGATGCCGTCCAAAATAATCGCGCCCGCACCGATCCAACAATCATCTTCGATCACGATGCCCTGCGCGGTGATGCCCTGCTGAATGATCGGACGCGTCGGATCATCGTAAACGTGATTGACCGCGAGCATTTGCACGAGCGGCGCGGTGTACACATTATCGCCAATCGTGATGCCGCCTTGCCCGCGCAAAACATTGAATTCGCTAATCAAACAATTTTTGCCGATGCGAATGCCCGAGTGCGGCAGCGCGCGAAAATTATACACATGCAATTCCGCGTGGTGCATCACGTACGTATTCGCGCCGATTTCGATTCCACGCGGACACGCGTGCAGGTACACGCCTTCGTCAATGTAAACGCCGGCACCGAGACGAATGTTGCTCGCGAAACGAATGCGCGCGCCGTTTTCAATCGCGACCAAACCATCCATTCGCAAAATCAAACGGTAAATTATCGCGCGCGCGCCGACGCCGATGATCGTCGGAATCCAGCCGAAGCAAAATAAAATCGTCTGCTCCCAAATGTAACGCGGGATGCTGTCGGCTTGACGATGCAAGTATAAGGAGAGACGATTGGGTTGAGTGTCCATTCAAAAATGATCGGGCGAAAAAAATGCTCCGCCCTTCCGGCGAACGCGCGCTTCGCGGAATTTGTGGCGCGGCTTCAAGCCGCTGGATGCGGACTCGAAAGTCCGCACCACTTGGGTTGATCGCCGTCACGCGCGCGGCGATTCCCAGGTCGAACTGTCGCGCATCATTCTGAGATTCTTCGCTTCGCTCAGAATGACAGGATTTCAATCCTAACTCGGTTTGTCTTTCGACGAATCTATCGCTTCGCTTTTGAGCGTTCGTACAAAACGCAAACGCCCGCGTTCGACGATCAAGTGCACTTCGCCAAACGCGCCCACCTGACGCAAAGCATCTTCGATAAACGCGATTTCGCGCGGTCGTAAGAAACGCGTTGGCGCGGGTTGAATTGTTGGTGGTACTGATGCGCCTTCGGTCATTCGCTCCATCCTCTTCCGTCCTGGAAAAAGAGAAATCAGCCCTCGTGTATTTTTCACCTCTGACAGGGCTAATACTTTTTTTCGATTCAACTCAATCGCGCGCCATCAAAAAATAAAACCGGCGCGTGCCGGTTTCGTGATTGGCTCCTCAACGATCCCGCCAATCGCAAACCGATCAGCAAGCGACCAAATCAGATCATTGATTCATCGCCGTCATTCCACTCGTCAGAATGTTTGATGCCGCGCGGGCGCAAGCGACGGATGAGAGTCTAGCATAGCCCGGCGCGCGCGTCAACCCTCTTTTGTAAAGTGAGTGTTGAGGTTTCGTTAAAAAATAATTTAGTGCGCGCGCTGCAACATCAAATCGGGTTTGATTATAAGATAAACCGGGCGCGCCGAAAAATACATTCTCGCGAAAAAAATAATGAGCGTTCGCGCCGCGCGCAGAACGCTCATCGGAACAGTTGCGAAAATCGTTACGCGATTTCGCCGCTGTAAATTTTCATCACCGTGTCCAACAATTTCAGCGCATCGGCTTTGGGCCGTTGGAACACGTTGCGTCCCATAATCGAACCGAACCCGCCGCCGTCGCGAATCGCGCGCATCTCTTCAAAGATCGCGTTGTCGTCTTCCTTCTTCGCACCGCCGGAAAAAATCACGACGCGGCGACCATTGAACGCGCTCGCGACGATGTGGCTCACGCGTTGCGCTTGCGTTTCGCGCGGGACGTTCGTTTTCTCGTACACTTTTTTCGCTTCGGCTTGTTCGAGGTACGCGCTCGGCAATTTAACTTTGATGATGTGTGCGCCAAGTTGCGCGGCGATCTGCGCGGCATACGCGGTTACATCGAGCGCGGTCTCGCCCTCTTTCGACAAACTACTGCCGCGCGGATACGACCACACGACGACCGCGAGTCCGACCGCTTTCGCCTCGCGCGCGATGGCTTGCAATTGTTCGTACTGCAAGCGCCGTTCCGCCGTGCCGGGATAAATCGTGTACCCGACCGCGGCGCATCCCAGGCGCAACGCGTCCGCGACGCTCGCGGTTTGTGCGCCGAGCGGATCTTTTTCGTCTTGCAAAACATCGTGGTTGTTCAATTTCAAAATGAGCGGCACTTGGCCGGCGAAATCCGCCGCACCCGCTTCGAGAAATCCCAGCGGCGCGGCATACGCGTTGCATCCGGCTTCTATCGCCATTTCGAAATGATAACGCGGATCGTACCCCGGCGGATTTGGCGCGAAACTGCGCGCGGGTCCGTGCTCGAATCCTTGATCCACCGGCAGAATCACCAATTTGCCGGTGCCGCCCAAGCGTCCGTGTTTCAAAATGCGCGCGAGATTGGTGAGCGTCCCAGGATTGTCACTGCGATACCAACTCAAAATTTCGCGAACTCGATCAGTCATTTGGAAACCTCCTTGTTTCAAATTTTATTGCACAAAAGATAACGCAGAGTGGCGAGAATGTCAAGACTAAATCATTTGCCACATTCGCGTTTCGGCGTAGAATGTGCGCTATGATGGAACCAATTCTAGCCGGGTTATTTGTTTTCGCGATGCGTCTGACCGATATGACGCTCGACACTCTGCGCTTGTTGTTCACGATGCGCGGGCGCAAGTGGTTGTCCGGTTTGATCGGCGCGATTCAAGCCGCCGTGTTCATTCTCGCGGTCAGCGCGGTGTTGAGCGGTCCGCTCAATCTGTTCACCGTAACCGGGTATGCGCTCGGATTCGGCGCGGGCATCGTCGTCGGAATGTTTATCGAAGAACGACTCGCGATTGGGTACGCGTTTCTGCGCGTGTACTCGACGACGAGCAGTCGCGCGATTACAGAAGCGTTGCGCGCGGAAGGACACGCGGTTACGGAATTTCTCGCGCACGGCAAGGACGGACAGATCACCGTCGTCAATTGCATCATCGCGCGGCGCAATGTCGCGTCGGTGCGCGCGATTATTGATCGCGTGGATGCGAGCGCGTTCATCACGATTGACGATGCGCGCCTCGTGCAACGCGGACATTTTCGACATTGAGGAAATTTTATCCGCGAATCACGCGGATCGCGCGGATAAAAAATCATTCGCGATGATTCGCGTGATTCGCGGATAAAAAAATTCGGAGGCAACATTGGATTACACCCTCGCGATAGACCTAGGCGGCACGAACATTCGCGTCGCGCTGTGCGATGACGCGGGACATATTTTGAAACAGCAAACGCATCCCACTAATGCGCGGCAAGGCGCGGAAGATGTGTTCGCGCGGCTCGTCGCATACACGCGCGCGTTGGCGAACGATTGGTCGCGCGTGCGCGGCATCGGACTCGCCGCGCCGGGTCCGCTCGATCCCTGGCGCGGCATCATTCATCAAGCGCCGAACATCCCCGGCATTGACGGCTTTGAAATGCAAACGCGTCTCGAAAAAGAATTTCACATCCCGGCGCGCGTCGGCAACGACGCGAACCTCGCCGCGCTCGGCGAGCATCGCTTGGGCGCAGGGCGCGGCGTCGCGGATATGATTTACATCACGATCAGCACCGGCATCGGCGGCGGGATCATCGCGCACAATCAATTATTTTTAGGCGCGCGCGGTTTCGCCGGTGAGATTGGTCATCAAACGATTGACGCGTACGGACCAGTCTGCAATTGCGGCTCGGTCGGTTGCCTCGAAGCACTCGCGTCCGGTCCCGCGATTGCGCGCGCGACGCGCGATGAAATTTTCAAAGGCCGTGAATCGAAAATCCTGGGAATGGTCAACAACGTTCCCGGCGCGATTACCGCGTCGGTCGTCAGCCAAGCCGCGCGCGCGGGCGACAAACTCGCGCGGCGAATGTTCGAACGCGCGGGATTTTATATCGGCTTGGGGTTGGTCAGTTTGCTCCACAATTTCGACACGCAACTTTTTGTGCTGGGCGGCGGCGTGGTGATCCATTCCTGGGATTTGTTGGAACAACCGATTCGCACGACGTTCGCCAAATACGCGATGGCTTCGATGCGCGCGGGCGTGCGAATCGCGCAAGCGGAGTTGGGGGACGATGCGGGGCTGGTCGGAGCCGCCGCGTTGGTCAATGAGCAAATGAGCAAATGACAAATGAAAAAATTGATTTGTCAATTGTGATCGTCAGTTACAACGTGCGCGAGTTGTTGGCGCAGTGCCTTGAGTCAGTCAACAATCAGCAGTCAACAGTCAACAGTAAAAATCTGGCGACTGACGACTGGCGACTGACGACCGAAATCTTCGTCGTTGACAACGCGTCGCGCGATGACAGCGCGGCGATGGTGCGCGAAAAATTTCCGCAAGTGAACCTGATCGCGAACGCAGAGAATCGCGGATTCGCGGCGGCGAACAATCAAGCGTTCGTCGAATCGCGCGGGCGGTACGTGATGATGCTCAACCCGGACACGCAAGTAAAACCGGGCGCGCTCGAAACACTCGTGCAATTTATGGACGCGCACCCGCGCGCTGGCGCGTGCGGCGGCAGATTATTTTACGGCGACGGCTCGCTTCAACATTCCGCGTTTCGCTTTCCATCGCTCGCGCAAATTTTTCTTGATTTTTTTCCGGTGAATTGGCGATTGACCGACTCGCGTTTCAACGGTCGCTATCCGCACGCGTGGTATGCGCGCCGCACACCGTTCGAGGTCGATCACCCGCTCGGCGCGGATTTTCTCGTGCGGCGTGCGGTCGCAGACCAAGTCGGTTGGCTCGATCCAGAATTTTTCATTTATTGCGAAGAAATTGATTGGGCGATTCGCATCAAGCGCGCGGGCTGGCAAATTTGGTGCGTGCCGCGCGCCGAGATCGTTCATCACGAAGCGCAATCCACCCGGCAATTTCGCGACGCGATGTTCATCGAACTGTGGCACGCGCGCAACCGTTTATTCGAAAAACACTATGCGCGCGCGTTTCGTTTTTGCGCGCGGCAAATCGTGCGCGCGGGATTGTGGAATCAATCGCGCAAAGCACGCGCGCAAAATCTCGCGCCGGACGAATTGCAAAAACGGCTTGACGCGTATCGGCAAGTCTGGCATAATTTGAACAAATAACCAGGAGGCACGTATGCCATCCTCCTTCCCAGGAATGGATCCGTATCTCGAAGACCGCACAATTTTTCCGGGTTTTCACCACGCACTCGCCGAAGAATTTCGTGGACAGTTGAACGCGGTGATCGGACCCAAGTATTTTCGCGGAAGTTGAAGTGCAAACCGTGTTTGAGGATGCCGACACCTTCAAGTCGTTCGCGATCATTCCCGATGTTACGATCGCGCGCGAAGCGCAAGCCGTGTACGTCGCAACGTCGAGCGATGTCGCGATCACTCCGCCGCCGATGCGCCGGACACTCGTGCCGACGAAATTACGCACGGTGCAAATTCATCTGACCAAAAGCAAAGAGCTGATCACAGTAATCGAAATTCTTTCGCCGTACAATAAACGCGGCGAAGGGTTGGACGAGTACCGACACAAACGATCCCGGCTGTTAAATTCCCAAGTGCATCTGGTCGAGTTGGATTTATTGCGCGGCGGCACACGACCAGGACGCGAATTGGACGATTTGCCGCGCGACGCGGATTACGTTTGCGTCGTCAATTGTTATCGCGGCGCGAACTCGGGACGCGACTCTGACATTTGGACGATTGCGTTGAACGCGCCGCTCCCGGTTTTGCCGATTCCTCTGCGCGCGCCGGATGCGGATGTGCCATTCAGTTTGCGCGCGGCGATCAACGCGGTGTACGCGCGCGCGGGGTACGCGTGGCGGATCAATTATGCCGAGTCCGTGCCGCCGCCGGAATTGCGCGCGGCGATGCGCGCGTGGGCGGCGGAGTTGATCGCCAATGCCACGCGCGACGCTTCAGATGTGAAACAGGAGAAATGAGAATGGCTCGGTCAACCGTTTCCCCCAAACGCGCCAAAACATCCCCGCGCCGTGCCGCGCGCGCGATTCCCGCGATCACGCCGATTGGTTGCGCCGCGCCGGTCAGCGAGACCTTGCCCAAAGCGGTGCGTCGCATCGCGCGTGAATTGCGTCCCCAAAAAATTATCCTCTTTGGTTCATACGCCTACGGCAATCCCACGCCAGACAGCGATGTAGATTTGCTGGTGGTGATGAAGACGCGCGCTCCACGCGTCAAACGCTACCTTGCTGTGTCGCGACTTTTGATGCCGCGTCCTTTTGCAGTGGACATTATTGTAAAGACACCGCGAGAAATCAAGACCGCGATCAAGCGCGGTGACTTTTTTATCGAGGAAATTTATTCGCAAGGCAAGGTGTTGTATGAGCAACATTAACGATCCGCTTGACTGGGTCACCAAAGCCGAAGGTGATTACACGCTGGCGCGTTCTGCGCTTCGACGCAAACTACCAATTACTTTTGGCGCATGTTTCCACGCGCAACAATGCGCCGAAAAATATATGAAGGCAATGTTGGTCGCGCGCAAACAACGTTTTTCCAAAATTCACGATTTGGCAGTCTTGAACAAACAGTGCGAGGACAATGGGATATTTATCGGCGTGTCAAAAGTTGATCTGCAAATGCTTGCGTTTTATGCGGTCGAGACACGCTATCCCGGCGCAGAACCATCGGTGGAAGATTCGCAAGTCGCGACCAAGATCGCGAGTGCTGTCCGCAAATTCGCGCGCAAGTACTTGAACGTGAAATAAATCGTGCCAAACCCAAACCCCCTCCCGCAAAATCGCGAGAGGGGGTTTCGTTTACTGCCCACGGTCAACTGTTCACTGTTGACTGTTCACTGTTGACTGCCGAGCAAATTCTAGTACTCGGGCATCGGCGGTGCCGCGACCGGTTTTTCCTTTTCCGGCTTGTCCGTGATCAACGCTTCGGTCGTCAGGATCATCGCCGCGATGGACGCCGCGTTTTCCACACCACTGCGCGTTACCTTCGCCGGGTCAATGATGCCGGACGCCACGAGATCAACGTACTCTTCCTTCAGCACGTCAAAGCCCCAGGTGTTGCTACCCTTTTCTTTTTGCACGCGGCGCACATCTTGCGCGACCACCGCGCCATCGTGCCCCGCGTTTTCCGCGAGTTGGCGCATCGGTTCTTCGAGCGCGCGGCGCAAAATCGCGACGCCGGTTCCGATATCGCCGTTGCCTTGCACACCGTCCAACGCCGAGATCGCGTTCAACAACGCCACGCCACCGCCCGGCACGATGCCTTCTTCAACCGCCGCGCGCGTCGCGCTCAACGCATCTTCGACGCGGTGTTTCTTTTCTTTCAACTCGGTCTCGGTCGCCGCGCCGACGCGAATGATCGCGACGCCACCGGCGAGTTTCGCGAGACGTTCTTGCAATTTCTCGCGATCATAATCCGAGGTCGTCTTGTCAATTTGCGCTTTGATTTCATTGATGCGAC
>Ga0233425_10002465_pt1 | contig 36359 bp, 39 predicted proteins | sample Watercolumn_Towu_2_FD_181712 | JGI IMG/M metagenome (GOLD analysis project Ga0233425, IMG submission 181712) | Freshwater microbial communities from Lake Towuti, South Sulawesi, Indonesia - Watercolumn_Towuti2014_140_MG | ecosystem: Environmental > Aquatic > Freshwater > Lake | place...
CCAGGAGATCTTCCAGGAATTTCTTCCGGTCTTCCGTGAGGCCGCTTTCGACCACCGAACACCGGATGCCGGCGATCTCAGTCACTAGATGCTTTCCTTTCAACGCCATACAAATGGGATCCTATGTTAATAAATGCCGAACGCGTACTGGTTTATCCATTCATAAAAGGGACTTACAATGCCGATGACGACGATACCGGCGATGCAAAGTATCAATCCAAGTCGTGAGTATCCGTCGCTTTTGAAATATTCGATCGGCCGGTCGCTGCGATTGAGAAACATCGCTTTCACCACCAGCAGATAATAGTACAGGGAGATGATGGTATTGAGCACGGCAATCAGCACCAGGATATAGAGTCCCTGCTTTGCTGCTGCTGTGAAGAGAAAGAACTTGCCAAAGAATCCGGCAACCGGCGGTATCCCGGCAAGTGAAAAGAGGGCCAGCATCATGGTAAGGCTAAGCTTCGGATTTGTGCGATATAATCCGTCATATTCGTCAATGGTCTCTTTTCCGGTCCGGTTTGCTATGACGGAAACCACACCAAAGGCGCCCAGGTTGGAGAAAATGTAGATCAGGACAAAGTAGACCACGGTGGTCATCCCCATTTGGCTCTGGCCTATGATCCCCAGCAGGATGAACCCGGCCTGGGCTATAGAGGAAAAAGCCAGGAACCGTTTCAGGTTCTGCTGACGCATCGCGAATAGGTTCCCAAGGGTCATGGTTAGGATGGAGGTGATATATATAACATCTTTCCACAGCACCGTAATCCTGGCAAACACGGTATAGAGAAGGATCGTAAAGATCATTACGGCAGCTCCCTTGGATATGACCGAGAGATAGGAGGTGATGTTCACCGGGGCACCCTCATATACGTCGGCGGTCCACAGGTGGAACGGGACAATGGAGATCTTGAATGCCATCCCGGCAAAAAAGAAGATGAATGCCAGTATCTGCAGCGCCGATCCGTCGATTCTCCCGAGCACATCGCTGAAATACAGGGTCCCTACGGTTCCGTATATCATCGAAAGCCCGTACAACAATACCCCGGAAGAGAGCGCCGAGATAAAGATCAGTTTCACACCGGCTTCGGCCGACTTTTCCTTGAACCGTTCAAAAGCCGCCAGGGCTGCCAGCGGGATCGTGGCCAGCTCCAGGCCAAGGTAAAACATCAGGAAATCTCCCGATGATATCATGTACATCATCCCGATGAGTGTGGAGAACAGCAGGAGGAAATACTCGCTGATCTTTTCCCTGTTTTCCTCCTTGCGCAGCCAGTCAACCGATTGAAGCAGTACGATGAATACCCCGACCGACAGGATGTTTTTCATCATCAGGATCAGGGGTGTGGTGCAGTACATCCCGCCGAAAAGGGAACCGGCCGGCCCCGGAATAAAGCCAAGCGCAGTCACGGCTCCAAACAGGAGAATTGCAGGCAGGATGACAAGTCGTTTCCGGCCGGCAGGAAGAAATAGTTCCACCAACAGAAGAATCACTGTGATCAGCACCAGCAGTAACTCATGTCTCATGATCAGCATGTCGTGCGAATTTTATTGTGGAGGTTGGTTTTTTTCATCTGTTAATGGATCGCCAGCAGGAGCTTTTGCAGGACCGGCCCCAGGCCTTCGGAGATCATGCTGGACAACCAAAGAGGAGCTATTCCGATGGCGGTGATGCCGAATATCAGGGAGCCCGCACTTAGCCGTTCATACCATTTTGCATCGGTGATCTGTTCATAGTGCGGATCGTTGATCTTTCCGTACAGCATCATTCCTACGACCCGCAGAATGTACACAGCAGTCACAACGATGGAGGATGCAGCGATGATGGTAGCTACCCGGTGGAAGGTATCCGCATTCTGGAAGGCGCCGATGAAGATGGTCATTTCGGCTACAAATCCGCTGAATCCCGGGAGTCCGAGCGAAGCAAGACCGCCGATCACATACGCCACTGCCAGGAACGGCATTACCTTCATGAGTCCCGCCATTTCATCCACATAGCGGGTATGGGTTCTCCCGTAGATCATCCCGATCAGGGCAAAGAAGAGGGCCGTCATGATACCATGGGAGATCATCTGCATGATTGCTCCGTTCATGGCCGTCTCATTGAACATCAGAATAGCGAACAACACCAGCCCGCAATGGCTCACCGAAGAATAGGCATTGATGTATTTCAGGTCTTTCTGCCAGACAGCCCCCAATGCTCCGTATATGACACTGATCGTGGTGAGAATCAGGAATATCCAGGCCAGCTTATGGGCGGCATCCGGAAGCAGGAACACCGCAACCCGGTAACAGCCGTATCCCCCGAGCTTCATCAGCACGCCGGCATGCAGCATCGATACCGCGGTGGGTGCCGACGCATGACCGTCGGGCGACCAGGTGTGAAACGGGTAAAGCGCCCCCAGAACACCGAATCCCACAAAAAGGAATGGGAAGAAGTAGAGCTGGATGTTAAGCGGAAGATGCTGTTTGGCAATCTCCAGGATCTCGAAGGTATACGGTCCTCCCCGCAGATTGGAATTGAAATAGAGGCCCAGCAGGCCAACCAGGATCAGTGCCGATCCCCCCATGAGCATCAGGGTCAGCTTCATGGCGCTGTATTCCCTCGGACCGGTTCCCCAGATCCCGATCAGCAGATACATCGGGATCACGGCAAGTTCATAGAACATAAACATCGTGAAAAGGTCGAGAGAGATGAAGAATCCAAACACTCCCGACGACAGCAGGATGAGAGAGGTGAAGAACTCCCGGGGCAGGTCATCCACTTCCCATGAAGCAAAGATCCCGGCAAAAATGACCATGGCTGTCAGCCCGATCATGGCAACGGAAACACCATCTGCCCCGATCGCGAAGCGGATGTTCAGCGTTTCGAACCACACGTAGTTGGAAGCAAAAAGGATCTCGGCGGTATTTCCTGCCCGCCGTTCAGCCAGAAACCAGAGGATGATCACAGCAGCTGTGATCAGCTGGAAAGTCATCCCTATGGCTGAGACCACGCGCGCCTGCCGGTTGCCTTTCGTAGACAGGATCCCGATGATAGTCAGGAACGGAATGATGATGAGCAGGAGAAGTATGTTCATTCGTCAACTGTTTTTATGTCCATAGATAAATGAATAATAAAGCCAGGATGACTGCCCCGGATACAAATACCAGGGCATACTGCTGTAATTGTCCCGACTGGAATCCCCGGATCCTCTCGGAGGCCTGGTTGGTTACATAGGAAATCCCGTTCATCGAGCCATCGACGATATGGCGGTCAAACCACGCAATGGGCCTGGAGATGTAATTAAAGATGATCCGGCGGGCGATGAAAAGGTAGAGTTCATCCACATAGAATTTATTATATGTGGTCTGGTAGAAGCCTTTAAGGGCACTGGCAAATTTCCGCGGCAAGGCAGTTTTTTTCCGGTACATGACTGTGGCTATCCCGATCCCGACGAGGGCAATGAGGATCGAAGGAATGGCAACGATCCACTCGGTTTCGATCCCGAACGGTTGCCGGTCGGATGTCACCAGGCGGGAGAATGGGATGAATCCGGTGAAGATGGAGCCCAGGGCCAGGAAGATCAACGGAATGGTCATCACTTTCGGTGCTTCATGCGGGGTGTGATGATAGGTCCTTTCTTCTCCCCAGAAGATCACGTAGTACAGACGGAACATGTAAAACGCCGTCAAACCGGCTACGATATATTCCATGGTGAAAAGGGCGGTGTTGTGGTGAAAGGCGGCAACCAGGATCTCATCCTTTGAGAAAAAACCGGCAAAGGGCGGGATCCCGGCAATCGCCAGGCAGGCCGTCAGGAAGGTGATATGGGTGACGGGCAGATGTTTTCTCAGTCCGCCCATCTCATACATATAGTTGCTGTGCACCGCGTGAATGATGGCTCCGGCACAGAGGAACAGCAGGGCTTTGAAAAAAGCATGGGTGAACAGGTGGAACATGGAAGCCATATACCCGAGACCGTCGTGTCCCCCCATCCCCGAGACCCCAAGGGCTAGCATCATATACCCGATCTGCGACATCGTGGAGTAAGCAAGCACACGTTTGATGTCATATTGTGTACAGGCGATGACAGCCGCGAACAGTGAGGAGAAAGCGCCAACCCAGGCCACTACTTCAAGTGCCGGAGGAACCGTCACATAGATCGGGAAAAGGCGTGCGACCAGGTATACTCCGGCGACCACCATCGTGGCGGCATGGATGAGTGCTGAAACAGGTGTGGGGCCTTCCATCGCATCGGGTAACCAGATATGCAGCGGGAACATGGCCGATTTTCCGGCTCCTCCCATGAAGATGAAGATCATGGACCAGGTAAGTACCGACAATCCCAGGAAGGTTACGGCCGGCGGAGTGGCAATAGCAGGTCCCGTCGGGCTGGTCAAGGTGATAAAATCAAAGGTTCCGGTAAAGTAGGAAAGCAGCAGGATCCCGATAAGGAAGCCGAGATCGGCAAACCGGGTAACAATGAACGCTTTCTTGGAGGCTGCCACCGCAGTATCACGGGTATAATAGAACCCGATCAGCAGATAAGACGATACCCCAACCAGCTCCCAGAAAATGTACATCTGAAAAATGTTTGTGGCAACAACAAGTCCGAGCATCGCAAAGGTGAACAGAGAGAGAATGGAGAAAAACCGTTCGAATCCCTTCTCTCCTTTCATATATCCAACCGAATAGAGATGAACCATAAATGATACTGTTGTGACTACGATCAGCATCATGACGGAGATGGGATCCAGCAGAACCCCCATGTCGATATGCAGTTTGTCGGTGAGTCTTAGCCAGAGGGTATTGTACCCGATGATCTGTTGAAAAACCTCTCCCGGCTTCGCCACCACAAAGAAATACTGGTAAGCGGTAAAAATGGAGAGGATCCATGACAGAAAGAGCCCGCTGGTGCCGATTATCCCCGAAACAACCGGTTTGAACCTGTTTCCCCAGAATCCGAGAAACACAAATACGAAGAACGGGATCAGGACTATCCAGACAGTGTACGAGAAGTCAAACATCTTTAAGTGATTTACGATTTACGATTGAAAACTCACGTTATTCACGGTTCACGACTCACGTCAATACTTCATTTCATTCATCTTCTCCACATCAATATTCACAATCCGCCTGTAGATGTTAATAATGATGGCAATCGCTACGGAGGCCTCCGCAGCAGCTACCGCGATAATGAAGATGGTAAAGAACATCCCCTCCATATGATCCGGATAGAGGATCTTGTTGAAGGCCACGAAATTGATGCACACAGAGTTCAGTACCAACTCGATGGACATAAGCATTGTGATCAGGTTCTTCCGGATCAGGAATCCATATACACCGATGAAGAACATGACTGAGCTCAGGATTAAAAACCAGGACAATGGAACTCCTTCAAACATATTATCAGTTTTATCAGTTAATCTTTCCGTTTCTTTGCCAGGATAATGGATCCCACCATAGCGGCAAGCAGCAGTATGCTGATGACTTCAAAGGGAAGTGCATATCCGTATTTTCCGTAACTGAGCAGGCTTTCCCCGATCATCCTCACATTCACCCGTTCGTAAGCGCCGACACTTCCCGGAAAATTATATTGAAGGATCACCAGAATGCACAGGGCAGCCCCAACAAGCGCTACAAGAGCAGCCGGGACCTTTTTCATCAGGCCCGCGACAGGGAGTTTTTCGGCAATATGGCTGGTAAGCAGGATTGAAAAGATGATCAGCACAACGATACCCCCGGCATACAGGGTTAGTTGGATAGCCGCCAGAAAATTGTACTTCAGCAGGAAATAGAGCCCGGCCGTTGCGATCAATACAAAAAGGAGGAAGGTGGCTGCCCGCAGGATCCTCCTGCTGGTCACTGTGAGGATGGAGAATACCACAATGACTGCCGAAAAAAGGAGAAACATGAATTGATTGCTCGTCATTACTCAATACCTTTTATAATTGATGATCCGGGTTTGTTCAACACTTTGGTCAGCCGTGCGCGGTCGAATACAGCATGTTCGAATTGCTGGCCCCAGGCAAGGGCATTGGAGGGGCAGGTCTTGATGCAAAGGCTGCAGAACGTGCACATCGATAGGTGATAGATATGCCTGTCGATGATCCTCTTTTTCTTTCCGTCGGGTTGATCGATGCGGTCGGATGTCACTTCGATAGAGCCGTTCGGACAATTGGTTTCGCAGATCCCGCAACCGGTGCAACGATGCTGGTTGCTTTCATCATGTGGCATGATGACTTCCCCTTTGAACCGTTCGAACATCACGAGTTGTTTCCGGTTCTCGGGGTATTGCTGTGTGACAATGGCCCGGGGACTGAAAAAGTATTTTCCGGTAACGGTCATCCCGACCAGCAGGGACCTAACTCCCCGGAAGATGTCTGTAAAGTATTTGAAAAAACTGTTCATACCGTTAAAAATGCCAGCCCATAAGGACAATAAATGACATGATTAGAATATTGACCAGGTTGATCGGCAGGAGGTATTTCCATTCCAGGGTCAGGAGCTGATCGATTCGTAAACGCGGGAAAGTCCATTTGAACCACATCATCAGGAAGATGACGAAAACCGTCTTTGCCCCGTACCAGAGCAGCGGGGGGATGAAATCCATCACGTGGTTGAATCCTTCCCATCCGGGAACATGGAAGGGCATCCAGCCTCCAAGAAACACCGTAGCTCCGATGGATGCCACGATGAACATGTTCATATATTCGGCGAGGAAAAAGAAAGCGAACTTGATCCCGGAATACTCGGTGTGAAATCCGGCAGTAAGTTCCGATTCTGCCTCGGCGAGGTCAAAGGGTCCGCGGTTCGTCTCAGCGGTGCTGGCAATGAGGAATATCACGAAAGCAATGAAGGCAGGGATATGCCCCTTGAAAATAAACCAGCCGCCGGATTGCGCTTCCACGATCTGCGAAAACTGCATCGTTCCTGCCAGGACAATCACTGTCAGGAGGGATAGTCCGACCGAAAGTTCATAACTGACGATCTGTGCTCCGCTGCGCATGGCTCCGATCAGGGAGTACTTGTTATTGCTGGACCATCCTGCCAGTAAAACACCCACAACTCCCAGCGAGGATACGGCAATCACATACAGGATGCCGATATCGAAATCGATCGCATGCAGTCCTTTGGCAAAGGGGATTGCGGCAATGGCCATGAACGATGCGATAATGACAATGAACGGGGCGATATTGAACAGCAGTTTATCGGAGTTCCTGATGTACACAAGTTCTTTCATCAGCAGCTTGACGAAGTCGGCAATGGTCTGGAAAATCCCGTAAGGGCCGACCCGGTTTGGGCCTACGCGGTTCTGCATAAAAGCGCATACTTTCCTTTCCGCATAGACCAGGATCAGGCCAACCAGGGCATAGAAGAGAAGGAAGGTCAGGCCGATGATCGTCATCTCCACGATTAACGCCCATACCGGCGGCAGCCAGTCGTACAGCGCCTGGTCGATCGACCGGGTAAACGAGGTGAGGTCATAAATGTTAAATGCCATAGAGAAAGCGGTTATCTGTCAATATCCGGAATTACTAGGTCGAGTGAGCCTCCGATGGCTACCAGGTCGGCGATCTTCATTTCCCGGCTGATATGATCCAGCACGCCGAGGTTGATGAAACTGGGGGTGCGGAATTTCATCCGCAATGGCGTTTTATTCCCGTCGGAGATACAGTATATCCCCAGTTCTCCCCGGGCCGTTTCCACCCGTTGAAAATACTCGCCGGCCGGGAGCCGGAGTACGGCTTTCATCTTTGCCGAACAATCCCCTGCAGGGATATTGTCGATCAGTTGCTCAATGATATGCATCGATTCCCGCATCTCTTCCATGCGCACCATGTATCGACCATACGTGTCGCCTTCATCCCGCAGGACCTCCCGGAATTCGACTTTATCGTACAATGCGTAGGGGTGATGCTTGCGCACATCGCATGACCAGCCCGATCCGCGGCCTGAAGGGCCGGTGATTCCGTAATTAATGGCTGTTTCGCGCGACATATATCCTATGCCACAGGTCCGTTCCCTGAAGATGACATTTCCGGTCAGGATCCGGTCGAAATCACGGATCTTCTTCCGGAAATATTTCAGGAATTCCCTGACCTTTTTCTGGAAATCCGGATGAATATCCTGCATCAGTCCGCCCGGAGTGTAATAACTGTGCAGCAACCGGGATCCGAAAGATTCTTCCCAGATGTCGAGGATCTTTTCCCGGTCACGCAATCCGTAAAAGAAACAGGTCAGCCCTCCCAGGTCCATCCCGAAAGAAGCCCACCATAACTGATGGCTTTGGATGCGGGTGAGCTCATCGATGATGGTCCGGATGTATTTCACCCTTTCCGGGACTTCAATCTGCAAAGCATTCTCCACCAGCAGGCATACCCCATGATTGTTTATATGAGCCGACAGGTAATCCATCCGGTCGGTCAGGTGTATGATCTGTGGGTAGGTGTCTTTTTCACACATCTTTTCAATACCCCGGTGGATGTACCCGCAATGCGGCTTCAGTTTCTTAACGATCTCCCCCTGAAGGGTCACCACCAGCCGGAGCACCCCGTGCGTCGAGGGATGCTGAGGTCCCATATTGATATGGTACTCCTCTTCCTCGATGCTGTGCACGGGCAGGTTGATAACTTCTTTCATTCTTTAAAGTTCTACGATATTAATGTCGTCCTTGTAATCTTTCCGTAACGGGTAGCCAATCCAATCTTCTTCCAGGAAGATCCTGCGCAAGTCGCTGTGACCGCGGAACCTGATACCGAAGAGGTCCCAGACTTCCCGTTCAAGAAAGTCAGCAGTTTTCCAGAGATCTGAAACGGTGTCGAAAACAGGATTTTCCCGGTCAGGCGTTCTGACCTTCAGCACCAGTTCATGCTGATGTGTGGTGGAAGCGAGATGGTAAACGACACCCAGATCGGTTCCCCGGTCCACTCCGGTCAGACAAAAAAGGAAATCAAAATCAAGTTCTTTTTTTTCTCTCAGCTGCGAAGCCAGGTATTTCAACTTATCTGCCGGGACCAGAAAAGAAATAAACTGCTTGTTTTCCTCCGGTGCAGCTTCCGGAACCAGGGCCAGGATTTTTTCCGTTAATTTTTCAGCATCCATCGGTGAAATAGCGAAATGGTGAAACAGCGAAATGTGAAAACGACACAATCCGGCATTGATACATTACCGCATTGGTGAATTGATACATTGTCAACCTCATGCCTCGTGCCTTATAACTCATGCTTTTTTTTAGCAATCGTCTGTAGTTTGATTTTCCGCTGAAGCTGCATGACTCCGTACAGCAAAGCTTCGGGCCGGGGAGGGCAACCGGGAATGTACACATCGACCGGGATCACATGGTCCACTCCCCGGATCACATGATAGGTATTATAAAAGAAAGGGCCTCCCGAAACGGCACAGGCCCCCATGGCGATGACAAACTTGGGATCCGACATCTGGTCGTACAGGCGTTTCAGCACGGGAGCCATTTTGTTCACAACGGTGCCGGCAACAACAATCACGTCGGCCTGACGGGGACTGGCCCGATAGACTTCAATGCCGAACCGTGCAAAATCATGCCGCGAAGCTCCGGTGGCCATCATCTCGATACCGCAGCAGCTGGTGGCAAACGTCAGCGGCCAGATTGAATTGGAACGGCCCCAGTCAATGACATCATCCACGGTGGTCAGCAGGACATTTCCTCCGGTTTGTTTAAAGATTTCCAGGGTTTCATTGTCCTGGAAATCGTTGTACTTCATGTTTTTAATTTTCACTCCCATTTCAGCGCTCCTTTCTTCCAGGCATACAGCAATCCCAGACCCAGCACAAAGAAGAAAATGACGATTTCGATAAACCCGACAAGTCCCGCGGTTTTCATGACCACGGCCCAGGGGAATATAAAGACGGTTTCCACATCGAAAACCAGGAAGATGATCGCAAACAGGTAATATCCCACATTAAACTGCAACCAGGTAAGCCCTTCGGTGGGTATGCCGCATTCATAGGCTTCGGCTTTCTGGAGGTTCGTGGAGGTGGGTGGTATATAGCTGGAAAAGAGTATTGCAACTCCCACCAGAAATGCTCCCACGATAAAGAACAGGATCAGGCTCTCGGCGCTCATATCGTTAATCAATTAACAAACCGGTCGCAAAGTTAAAAAGATTATGTTTCTAGAAAAGCGTGATATCCAACGTTATATATACATAGCACAATTAATGAATTGATAGCGTGGCTTGTAATTCCCCGGCTTTGACAAATCTCAAACTGGTTGTTGAGATATGTCAATGAACGCTTGTGTGTATGCGTTCGGGCAAATATCCGTGGCACGGGGAGGAAATAATGTTCATATCTTTGAACATTCATTCACAATGGCAAAAACCGATGTCACCCGGCTGAAGCGTCTGAATAAGACCATGGAATTTCTCTCCCCCGACCTGAAAGATGTTTTCTTTTGCTGTGACCTGGAGCGGTGCAAAGGCGCCTGTTGCATTGAAGGCGATGCCGGCGCTCCGCTGGAGGAAGAGGAGATCGCCCGGCTGGATGATCATATCGAACGGATCAAGCCGTTCATGATCCCTGAAGGCATTGCAGAGGTTGATCAAACAGGGGTGTTCGATTATGATGATGCTGGGAAGTTTGTTACCCCGCTGATCCGCCAGCGCGAGTGCGCATATGTCTGTTTTGAAGGTCCGGTTGCGCGGTGCGCTATCGAAGCTGCGTTCCGGCAGGGAGCCATCCCCTTCGCGAAACCCCTTTCCTGCCACCTATACCCGGTGAGGATCACCCAGCTTTCATACGGGGAGGCGTTGAATTACCATCAGTGGCATATCTGCCGGCCGGCGCTTGAAAAAGGGCGCCAAGAGAATCAGGCTCTGTATCTCTTTCTGAGAGATGCCCTGGAAAGAAAATACGGAAAAACCTGGTACAGCAAACTGGTCAGGCGGTTCAGGTAGCCGCCGGGGTGCCCTTCTTGAGCTGTGCCCTTGTTCCCAATTCTTTATCAATCAGGAAAAGGCCGCCTTTTTCGGTACCGGTCAGATTGATCTGATCAAGAATGCTCCGGACTGTGCTTTCCTCTTCAATCTGTTCGTTGATGTACCATTGAAGATAATTGGCGGTGGTGAAGTCATTCTCTTTCAGGCATACCGCATAAACCTTATTGATGGAAGCGGAGATAAACTCCTCATGTTTCAGCACCTGCTGAAATACATCCACCAAAGACTTGCATTTCACTGCCGGAGCTTTCAGGTCGCCAATCAGGACGTTGCCACCCCTGTCGTTCAGGTAATGAACCAGCTTAAGCATGTGCAACCGTTCTTCTTCCGTCTGTGCATAGAGCCAGTCGGACGCTCCGGGGTAGCCATTCCGTTCACACCAGGAGGCCATCGCCAGGTAGATCCGTGAAGAATGTTCTTCTTTGCTTATCTGCTCGTTCAGCGTTTTTTCTACGTTTTTTGCTATCATATTGCTTGGTTTTTAACCTTTAAGTGCTTCTGCCCCCGATACGATCTCAATGATCTCACGGGTGATTTGATTTTGCCGGGCTTTGTTATAGGTGATCCGAAGTTCTTTCAGCAGTTCCTGGGCGTTGTCGGTAGCCTGCTGCATGGCTGTCATGCGGGCTCCCATTTCCGCCGCGTAGGAATCCAGCAGTGCCTCGAAAAGCTGGATACGCAATGTTTTTGGCGTCAGTTCGAGAAGGATTGTTTCCCTGTCGGGCTCAAAGAGATAATCGGCCGCCGGTTTCCCGGCACTTTGTTCGCCCGGCTGTGACTCAACGGGAAGGTAGGGTTTTACGACCAGTCGCTGCACTGATGCGTTTTTAAACTGGTTATATATCAGCTCAATCCGGTCCACTTTCTCTTCGGAAAACAGGCGCATCAGCAAATCCGCCTGAAGGGCAACCGTATCGAAGCTCATGGAATCAAACAGGTGATCCCATGTTTCAACAATCCGGTATTTGCGTTTCCGGAAGAAATCGGTTCCTTTTTTCCCTATGGTGATCAGCTCAACCGATTCCCGTTGATTCTGCACATCATAGGTTCTATGGATCCGGTCCAGGGTCGTTTTTATCACGTTGGCATTGAATGCCCCGCAAAGCCCCCTGTTCGATGTGAGCACCACCAGGAGGATCCGGTCAGGTTTCCTGACTACTGTGAAACTGCTTGGGGATCCTTCTTCCGCACCAACACTGAGGTTTTGCATGATCTCCCGGAGCTTGGCTGCGTACGGTCGTAGCTTCAGGATCGCGTTCTGCGCCCTCCTGAGTTTCGAAGCCGCCACCATTTTCATGGCGTTGGTGATCTGCTGGGTCGACCTGACCGAAGCTATCCGGATCCGGACCTCTTTTAATCCCGGCATCTATGCCAATTTACGGATTTCTGTATATTTCTTCGAAATTTCGGCAGCCACTTTCGTCATGATCTGTTCATCCTCTTCCAGGAGCTTTCCGGATCTAAGATGTTCCAGCACCGACTGGTGATGGATCACTATATAATGCAAATATTCCGTTTCAAAATCCTTCACGTTTTTCACGGGGATGTTCTTCAGCAATCCCCTTGTTCCGCAGTAGATGATTGCGATCTGCTGATCGACCGGTACCGGCGAGTACTGTGCCTGTTTCAGGATCTCCACGTTTCTGGCTCCTTTTTCCAGGACCGATTTTGTCGCGGCATCGAGATCGGATCCGAATTTGGAAAATGCTTCCAGCTCCCTGTACTCAGCCTGGGCCAGTTTCAGGGTGCCGGCTACTTTTTTCATGGATTTGATTTGAGCATTACCTCCGACGCGGGAAACAGAAATCCCCACATTGATCGCCGGGCGGATCCCGGCGTTGAATAAGCCGGTTTCCAGAAAAATCTGACCATCAGTGATCGAGATCACATTCGTTGGAATATATGCCGAAACATCACCGGCCTGGGTTTCAATGATCGGAAGTGCCGTCAGGGATCCGCCTCCTTTAACGAGAGACCGGATTGTCTCAGGCAGATCGTTCATTCTCCCGGCAATCTCATCTGACGAGATGATCCGGGCGGCTCTTTCAAGCAACCGGGAATGCAGATAGAACACATCACCCGGGTAAGCTTCGCGGCCGGGAGGGCGGCGAAGCAACAGGGAAACTTCCCGGTAGGCAACTGCCTGTTTCGAAAGGTCATCATAAATCACCAGGGACGGTCGGCCGGTATCGCGAAAGAATTCCCCGATCGCAGCACCTGTAAAAGGTGCGTAAAACTGCATAGCCGCCGGATCGGAAGCCGTTGCCGATACAACCACCGTATAGGGCATGGCTCCTTTTTCCTCCAGGGTTTTTACGATATTGGCGACTGTGGAACCTTTCTGACCGGTTGCCACATAGATGCAATAGACCGGATTTCCCTGATCATAGTTTTGTCGCTGGTTGATGATGGTATCTACGGCGATGGCCGTTTTCCCGGTCTGCCGGTCCCCGATGATCAGCTCCCGCTGGCCTCTTCCGATAGGGATCATAGCATCAATGGCTTTCAGACCGGTTTGCAGCGGCTGGTTAACAGGCTGACGGAAGATAACGCCGGGCGCTTTTCGCTCCAGCGGCATCTCATACCTCCGACCGGTAACCTTTCCTTTCCCGTCGATGGGTTCTCCCAAAGGATTGATCACACGGCCCAGCAATCCTTCCCCGGCTTCAATGGAAGCAATCTTCCGGGTTCTCCTGACCGTATCACCTTCCTTTATATCGGTGGCTTCCCCTAAAAGGACCACCCCAACATTATCCTCTTCCAGGTTGAGCACAATGGCCCGGATCCCGTTCTTTTCAAATTCCACCAATTCTCCCGATTCCGCATGGGTAAGGCCGTAGATACGGGCAATCCCATCCCCGACCTGGAGCACCGAACCAACCTCTTCAAGCTCGGCTGCATTGTGATATCCTGATAACTCCTTCCGGAGAATTGCAGATACTTCCGCAGGTTTAATTTCTGCCATATTCAGTAACCTTTTTTGTACAAGTTGACTTTAGCGGCGCTTTTCCGCAGTTTTTCAAGCTGGTGCCGGATGCTTGCATCATACTGCATATCCTCCCATTTCAGAATAAATCCTCCTATAATACCCGGGTCAATCTGTTCGGTCAGCTCAATCTCCCAATTCGTGTGGTCTTTCAGGATCTTCTCCACTCGCCTGTGGATATCCCTGCCGGGAGGTACGGCCGTGGTAAGCTGAACAGGAAGTATGTGGCGGTATTCCTTGTACAGTAAGGCCAGACTTGTAACAATTTCCGGGATTAAATATTCTCTTCGCTTCCGCACGAGGATCAGCAGGAACCTGATGGTGATCTCATGAAACCGTTTTTCAAACAGTTCCCGGAGGATCTTTTCCTTTTTCGTCAGATTGATCACCGGGCTCTTCAGCATCAAAACGAATGACCTGTTTTCCTGGCAGATCTGCTGCAATTCCGTGGCATCGGAATACACCGCCTCCACCTGATGGCGATCAGCGGCCAGGCCGAAAAGTGCCCCGGCATAACGTTCCGCTATGGGAGATATCTGCATCCGTTTCCGGTTCAGTTAAAATGCATCCTGTCCAGTTGCTGCCGGATATATTTATCCTGTTCTTTCGGATTGTCCAGTTCACGTTCCAGGATCCTTGAGGCGACAATCAGCGACATCTCGGCCAACTGGTTTTTCAGGTCGGTCATGGCGGCCATCTTCTCGTTCTCGATGCTCTCCCTTGCACTTGCAATGATCCTGGCAGCTTCCTGCTTGGCTTTTTCCTTGGATTCTTCGATGATCGAATCCCTGACTTTCCGCGCACTGTTCAGGATTGCATCCCGCTCATCCCTGGCTTCCCGAAGGAGTTGTTCATTACTGAACTGAAGTTGTTTCATTTCCTCCCTGGCTCTGTCGGCCGCATGCAGTGCATCATGAATGGATGTCTCGCGGTCTTTCAGGCTCTTCAGGATGGGTTTCCAGGCGAACCTGCGCAATAAAAACAGAAGCAGCAGGAACGCAAGCGTCATCCAGAATATCAGTCCTAATCCGGGGGTGATCAGTTCCATGGGTTATGTGTTGATTCCCTTTTTAAATGAACAGGATAAGCAAACAGACTACGATGGCGAAAAATGCCACTCCTTCCACCAGGGCAGCTGCAATGATCATGTTTGCCCGGATGTCGCCTACTGCTTCCGGTTGACGGGCGATGGATTCCAGTGCGCTTTTCCCGATGTTCCCGATCCCGATCCCTGCTCCTACAACGGCAATCCCGGCACCAATGCCTGCTCCCAGTTTGGCGATGGCCGCAAAATCACCGGCCAGTTGCAGTAAAATTGTTAAAAGCTCCATATTAAAAGATTTAAGGTTTAGTTTTTCTGATTCAAGTCTGGTTTATTCAGAGGGTGATGAACTTCCTTTCAAATCGTAATTTGCAAATCATACTTCGTAATTTCTCTTAATGGTGCTCCGGCTCAATGGTCGCCAATCCGAAATACAGTGCCGAAAGCAAGGTGAAAACATACGCCTGTATGAAGGCAACCAGCAGTTCCAGCAAGTCCATGAAGAGAATGAATGCCACAGATACTACCGAAACTCCCAATCCTATTGCCTCACTGATGGCCCCGAAAATAAACACCAGGCTTACGAATCCGAGCACGATAATATGCCCGGCGGTTATATTGGCAAAAAGTCGGACCATTAGAACAAACGGCTTTGTGATCAGTCCGATCAGTTCCACGACCGGCATCAGCGGAACCGGCATTTTCAGCCACCAGGGCACCCCGGGTGTGTTCACAATATCCACCCAGTAATGCCTGTTTCCGCTGATGGTGGTAATGATGAGAGTAAACACTGCCATGACCATGGTGACGGCAATGTTGCCGGTAACGTTGGCGCCACCTGGGAAAAAAGGAATGATCCCTAAAAGGTTATTGAAAAAAATGAAAAAGAAGATCGTTAACAGATATGGCATGTATTTCTCATACTTTTTCTCCCCGATCGAGCTTTTGGCAATGTCGTCACGGATAAAAAGAATCAGCGGTTCGAGCAGGGATTGGATCCCGCGGGGAGCCGATTTGGGATTCCGTGAATATTTCCTGGCAATGGATATAAAAATCCAGAGCAGGAGAACGGAACTGATCATGATGCCTGCGACCGTTTTGGTGATAGAAAGGTCAATGACCTTTTTCGGTTTTCCATCCTGTTGTTCCACCGGGATGATCCTGCCATCTTCCAGTTTGAATCCCCTGAAGGTGTGCTCAGGATTATGAAATTTTGAAGACCAGAATGCCGTTATCCGGCCATCGTACAGAATTATTACCGGAAGTGGAATTGTAAGGTGGGCATGGCCCACGGTGGCGATGTGCCATTCATGGTTATCCACGACATGCTCCAGTATCATTTTCCCTGCATCGAAATTCTGCCCGGCGGCATGGCTATTTTGGATTACGCCCGGTGAACCAATAAGAAAAAGAACCAGGCAGCCTACTGTCAGAAATGATGGCCACCCGGTCCTTATGTTATGAATCATTGATAAATTCGTTCGTAAAATTGGGGGGCAAATTTACGAACAATTGATAAAAGAAGAAAATCAAATTTTACCAATATATGAACATATGTGTGATTTCTGGCACCTACGGTTGGGGAGTATTCACCCACAGAATAACAAAATGCTCGATCCCGGCATAGACCTGTGCGGCCCCGAAGTCTTCCCAATCGGCCGTATCATACCAGTACACGGTGGGCGAAAGTTCCATGAAAGTGACCGATCCGTTGAGGTTGGTCCACCCGGTGGCATAATAATTCCCGCTCTGAAGGTTAACGAGGCTTGTGGCAAGAAACACCTGCTCATCCACAACCACGTTTCCGAAGGAATCCATGACGGTGATGTTCAGGATGCCGGTGGTTGGATCCTCGTCTGTGGAACATGCTGGAATCATGGCCAATCCGCTGATAAACAGAACGGAAATGAGAACTGATTTCAATGTTTTCATAGTGACTGGTTTTGATGCAGGTGTAAAAATATAAAAAAAACATGCAGGAAAATATTTTCACTGTTTTCCAGTTTGTAACATTTGAGAGCCCCCGACGTCTAAGTAAATCCCTGCCTTGCGGGGTGGACAATTTTGTATATTTTTGAACCTTAATTCCCCAAATGCCATGTTCCGATTGACGTTCCTCCTGCTCTTGGTGGTTTCCTTGCCGGTGCTTGCCCAGAAAATATGGACCCTCGACAATTGCGTCACGTATGCTCTGGAAAATAACCTGGATATCCAGAAACAGATTCAGGCAGTTGAGTCCAGCAAAGCCAGTCTGCTGCAGAGCGGACTGAATATGATTCCCAACCTTAACATTGGGGCCAGCAACATCTGGAATACAGGGATGACCGTAGACCGCTACACCAACCAGTTTGCCAACACCACGGTCCGATCCAACAACTTCTACATTTCTTCCGGAGTGACCATTTTCAGCGGACTTCAGAAACTCTATACCCTTAAACAGAATCAGATCGGCCTGCTGGCAAGCAAGTATGATCTGGATGTCCTGAAAAATGATATCTCCCTGTCGGTAGCAGGGTACTACCTCGATATCCTCTTCAACAAAGAGCTATTGGATGTAGCCGAGAGTCAGCTTTCGGTAACGAAAGAACAGGTAGAACGGGTCAGGAAAATGGTGGACGCCGGTGCTGCCGCTCAGGGCGACCTTCTGAACATTGAAGCCCAGTCCTCAACCGAAGAGTTGAATGTAATCACGGCCAGGAACCGCCTGTCCATCTCCTACCTGTCCCTTCAGCAGCTGATCGACCTGCCGGTATCCAGGGATTTTGACATCGAAAAGCCGCGCCTGAAGGAGGTTGCCCCTCCCAGGGAACTTGTCACAGCGGAGGTGATCTATGGTCATGCCTTGAATACCCGGCCTGAAATAAAAAGCGGAGAACTGCGCGTGAAAAGCGCGATGAAAAGCCTGTCTATCGCACGCGGAGCACAGTACCCCATTCTCACCTTCAGCGGATCATACGGCACAGGATATTCCGGAGCGTCCAGGGAAGTGGATCCTGCCATCCCGCCGGTTGTCACATCAACTCCCATCGGGATCACCCAGCTTTCCCATGATACAGTGCTGGCAGACATGACTACCTTTACATATCGAACCAAATCATTCTATACACAATGGGATGAGAATGATAATTTCTCTGTCGGCCTTAACCTTACCATCCCTGTTTTCAACGGATGGCAGGTAAGAAATGCGGTGTCGCAGGCAAAGATCCAGAGGAACGTGGCTGAACTGGACCTGGAAAAAACCAAACGGGTCCTCCGGAACACAATAGAACAAGCCTATGCCGATGCAGTGGCTTCCCTGCAGAAATTCAATTCCGCCACCCGGAAAGTGGCTTCACAGGAAGAGTCCTTCAAATATACCCAGCAGAAATTTGATGTGGGCATGGTCACGTCGTACGATTATAATAACAGTAAAAATCAGCTGACCAGTGCCCAGTCAGAACTGCTCCAGGCTAAGTACGATTTCATTTTCAAAACTACAATTCTTGATTTTTACATGGGGAATCCCATCCGTATAAGTCAAGACTAAAGGAATTCTATTATGGGGCACAAGAAGTCAAAAAAGAAAGTTTGGATTATTCTCGGAGCTGCTGTTGTAGTTGCAGTTATTGTTGTCGTGGCTATTGTGAAAGGTCAGAAGAATGAAGGCATCAAGGTGTCGGTGGAATCCGCTGCCAGACGAACCATTGTTCAAACTGTTTCGGCCAACGGCAAGATCCAGCCGGAGACCGACATCAAGATCTCTCCGTATATTTCCGGGGAGGTAGTGGAACTTTATGTGAAGGAAGGTGACCAGGTAAAAAAAGCTGAATTGCTCGCCAAGATCGATCCCGAGATCTATATTTCCATCTATGACCAGAGCGTGGCTTCCCTGAACACACAGAAGGCAAATGAAGTGAATTCCACAGCCCGTTTGGCCCAGATGGAAGCACAGTATGAAAATGCCCGACTGACATTCCAGCGGCAGGAAAAACTGTTCGGCCAGAAAGTGATTTCACAGGCCGAATTTGACCAGGCTAAAGCCAACTTCGAAGTGGCGAAAGCCCAGGTCACCGCCGCCCAGCAGGACGTAAAAGCATCGGAGTTCATGGTCAGAAGTTCGGAAGCGGCGCTGAAACGGTCGAAAGAAGATCTCACCCGGACAGCTATTTTCGCCCCCGGCGACGGAACGGTTTCAAAATTGAGCGTCCTGAAAGGGGAACGCGTCACCGGAGCTTCCCAGTTCTCGAGCGGGACCGAAATAATGCGGCTGGCTAACCTGAATGAAATGGAAGCCCGTGTGGAAGTCAACGAAAATGATATCATCCGCGTAAGTCTGGGAGATACCGCCCTGATCGAAGTGGACGCTTACCTGAACCGGAAATTCAAAGGAGTAGTGACTGAGATAGCTACCTCAGCCAACACCACAGGGGTAAGCATCGACCAGGTGACAAACTTCAATGTGAAGATCCATATCCTGAAGGATTTTTACCAGGACCTGCTGGATCCCGCCCGTCCGAATTACAGTCCTTTCCGGCCCGGAATGTCCTGTACAGTGGATATCCAGACCGAAACCGCATATGATGTCCTTACAGTACCTATCCAGGCTGTCACCACACGGGTTTCCAAAGATACCCTTGATAAACTGAAACAGCAGAACAAGGAACAGCGGTCACAGGGAGATTTCGAGGAGGAAGTCATCACCGGCAAGAAAACCGAAGAGATCCAGGAATGCGTATTTACACTGACCGATGGCACCGCCTTGAAACAGGATGTGAAAACCGGCATTCAGGATAACAGCTATATCCAGATCGTGTCGGGGCTGCAGGATAGTGCGATGGTGATCACGGCCCCCTATTCCGTTGTTTCCAAGACACTCAAAGACGGTGACAAGGTAAAGAAAGTAGACCGAAAAGATCTCTTTACAACAAAGAAATAATGTCGTTCCTCCTGGCTCTGGAAACGGCAACTCCGGATTGCTCCGTAGCGCTTGCCAGGAATGGAAAGATGCTGGCCGTTCGGGAGATATCCTCACCAAATGCTCATTCCTCTTTACTTACCCGCCTGATTTCGGAGCTTTTCCGGGAAACCGGTGACCGGATGCATGATCTGGATGCCATTGCGGTGAGCAGGGGCCCGGGGTCCTACACCGGTTTGCGAATTGGTACCGCAACAGCCAAAGGCCTGTGCTATGGCCTGAATAAACCATTGATCGCAGTTCCCACGTTACCGGCAATGGCCCTGGGAATGAGGGAACAGGGATCAGGAATCAGCGATCAGGAAAAAGGGATTCTCTATTGTCCGATGATCGATGCACGGCGGATGGAGGTCTATTGTGCCGTTTATGATGCGAGCCTGGAAGAAATCCTTCCTGCAAATGCATTGATTCTTCAGAAGGATTCATTCCATGACTTCCTCTCCCGATATCCTGTGTTGTTCGGTGGTCCCGGCGCACATAAGTCCCGCCCCCTGCTTGCCGGCCACCCTAATGCCTTGTTTCTGGACTCATTCCGGGTATCGGCATCCTGGCTGATCCCGTTGGCAGAGTCCCGTTTTGCTTCAGGCCGTTTTGAGAGCCTGGCTTACATGGAGCCATTTTACCTGAAAGATTTTGTGGCTGGAAAGCCTAAAGTGAAAGGCCTTCACTGATCGTACCGGTAGTTTCAGTAGCTTTGTATCCTTATGAATCCAGGCCCATTCGCACGGTTGAAAACCCGGGTTGTGGAGATCGGGGATGTTCCGATGGGCGGAACATACCCCATCCGGGTCCAGTCGATGACAAACACCGATACTCTGGACACAAACCGCACCGCAGATCAGGCAATCCGGATGATCAGAGCCGGGTGTGAGTACGTTCGGATCGCAGTACCACGGATGAAAGATGTGGAAAACCTACGGGAGATCCGGAAACAGATCCGGAAGGCAGGCTTTTCAACTCCGCTGATCGCCGATGTTCATTTCCACCCGGAGATCGCTGAAGTGGCAGCAACCATCGTGGAAAAGGTAAGGATCAATCCCGGCAATTATTTACCGGAAGGACGAAGAAGGATATCACTGTCTGATGATAGTTATCTTAAGCAGGTATCTGACCGGATGGCGCCGTTAATTAAAATCTGCCGGCAATACGGTACGGCAATCCGCATTGGGGTGAACCATGGTTCTCTGTCCCCTCGTATCCTGGAACGGTACGGGAACACACCTGAAGGGATGGTGGAGTCGGCTTTGGAATTTGCCCGTATCTGCGACAACTCCGGATTCAGGAATCTCGTCTTATCCCTGAAAGCCTCCAATACCCGTGTGATGATCCGTGCCAACCGGCTGCTGGTTGACCGTTTGGTGTCGGAAGGAATGGATTACCCGTTACATCTGGGTGTCACTGAAGCAGGAGAAGGGGAAGATGGACGATTCCGGTCTGCCATCGGCATCGGGAGCCTGCTTGCCGAAGGGATCGGTGATACCATACGGGTTTCCATCACCGAAGAACCTGAGCATGAGATCCCTGTAGCTTACAGTATCCTGCAGGCCACCGGGGTGCGAATCACCCGCACCGAATATATTTCCTGCCCTTCCTGTGCAAGAACACTGTTCGACATCCGGAAATCGGTTCAACAGATCCGGGAAGCCACGGGACATCTCACGGGGCTGAAGATCGCCGTGATGGGTTGCATAGTGAACGGGCCCGGCGAAATGGCCGATGCACATTACGGATATGTTGGTGCCGGAAAAGGCAAAGTGAACCTGTACAAAGGGCAGCAGCTTGTCCGGAAAAACGTCCCGGAATCCGAAGCCGTGAAAGAAATGGTGAACCTCATCAAAGAACACGGCGACTGGATCTGATCCCTCATTTCCGCATTCCTTTCTTTATCCCCATTTCATATCTTCCCCAACAACGACCCGTAGAGTTTCCGAAAGGACGGTGAACGTAAGGGGAGTATTTCCCAGCGATTCACCATCGGTTTCAAGGTATATCTTTCCGGAAGACCGGATGCGGATGTCTTTCCCACGGAACGTCCTGACGATCGGCAGGTTGACCAGGGTGCCGTTGTACAGCTTGCTGGCATGCCGGATCACGATCCATTTGGAAGCCCTGACGATGAGTGTCAGGTCCAGCAGGCCGTCGTTGGGGATGGCAAAAGGCACCTGCATCATACCTCCCCCGTTGTACCTGCATATCCCGATGTTCATCGAAAACAACTCGCCCCGGAATTCCGGTCTGCCGTCCACTTCAATCTCCACATCCGGGAAGGAATATTGGAACAGGCTGGCAAACACATAATAGAGGTATGTCAGCGGGCCGCCTCTTCCCCGTTCCTTCGAAAGGTTTGTTTTTTTTGCTACCAGGGCATCGTATCCCATTCCTGCCACATTTAAAAAATACCGCTCCCGTGTTTCCTCCTTCTTATGGAAAACCACTTTCCCGACATCCTGGATAAAGACCTTCTTTTGTTTCAGAAGTCTGACAGCTCCCGTAACATCAAACGGGATACCAAACATCCTGCACCAGTCATTCCCGGTCCCGATCGGTATCATGCCCAGTGTGAGATCGGTAACCGGGCAAGCCTGCTGAAGAAAGATCCCGTTCAGTACCTCGTTCAGGGTCCCGTCACCACCGACGACAGCAAGGTTCCGGTACCCGTCCTCGACAGATTTTCTCGCCAGGTGGATCGCGTGATCCCGGTGTTCAGTCAACCGGTATTGAAAGGACATTTCTTCCCGGTTCAGAATCCGCAGGATCCTGGGCCACTCCCTGGCTCCCTTTGTTACCCCTGCATTCGGATTTACTATGATCATCCACTCCTTATCAGGATTCCCTGCAGGACCGATCATTCCCATGATTGCATGTTTTGCCTGCAAGATACTATTTTTCCGGTTCATCGATTTTCTCCGGTCATTCGTCCATATTCGCCGTGAATTGTGCGACCGGGAGGCAGGGGAGTCATTTTTATTGTACCTTTATGCAAATATTACGCCATGAAAAAGTTCCAGTTCCTGATGCCGATTTTGCTGCTCCTGGCCATGGCAACTTCCTCCCAGGAGACCAACAAAGACCGGACTTTCGGCTATTTCAACCGAACGGAGGCAGGATTTGCCTTTGGTGTGGGGAGCTTCAAGACCGACATTTACCAGGGTATCCAGAAATCCATTAAGAACAATGAGATCGTTATTTCCCTCCAGACAATCAACGGGATCAACCATAAAGGTCGGGTTGGGATTGGTTTGGGCCTGGGGGTGGAGAAATGGCAGCATGGTTTGTTCTTCCCGGTATTCGGACACCTCTACTATGACATAAAACCTTCAGCCAACACGTTTTTTGGTTCCCTTGGCCTCGGAAGCTCCCTGGGCGCACGCGATAGCACCACTTATTACCATAAGGGGACCGGTGCCTTTATGGCTCAGGCAGGGATCGGCTACAAGATGACCGTCTGGAAACGCCTGCGTGTTCACTACGAGGTTTTCTTCAAATACCAGGCACTTTTCTCCAGCTACAATAACTGGTATGCCGATTCCATTCCCCCTTCGCGGGTGGAATATAAAGTTCCCAATTATTTCCTTGGATTCAGGGTCGGGATCAGTTATTATTAAAGCTGGTCCTGTTCCCTCCTGGCAAACAGGAAGAAAGAATAAAAGAAATAGAAAAAAGTTACTCCCGCCTGGGATTCCATCGTATCGCCAGTCAGCATCGACAGCATGGCAATCACAAAGAAGACCAGGAAGAAGTAATCCCGGAAACCCCTTTGAGCCCAGGCCGGATAGATGAGGGAAATCAGAAACCAGGCCAGTCCGAAAATGCCGAACCCGATGAGGATGGACAGGTATTGATTATGGGATCGCCATCGTTGGTCGGGATCAAGTTTGGTATTCATTTTTTCATACTGAAGGTCGAACACCGTATTCATGTCTCCGGTCCCTGCCCCGATCAGCCAGGAATCGCGGATGATCCCCCAGCTGGCCTTCCAGAATTCGAACCGCTGCATCACGCTGGATCCTGTGGGATCCCCTGTGCCCATATAGGTTTCATACCCCATCAGGAACTCATAGATCCGCCCCCGGATGCTGAACTTTTGCAGATTGACCACATTGGTGATCCCCTTTTCCACTGCTTCAATGTCCTTTTCCGACAATTGAAGCACACCCTCAAGGTCTTTCCGTAAACCTTTGGATGCCAGGTAGCGGATCAGGGTATAACGGATCTGCTGGTTTTTCAGGTCAAGACTGTCAAGGGGAATCGCCGAACGTTGTTTCCAGCCGTCCCTCAGTTCATCCCACTGGATGTAGGTCCAGACATAATGGCCGTTTTCGGTTTGTCCATTCTCGGTGATATGGGTATATCTGTTCCCGCGTGCCGACAAGGAATCCAGCCGGCTGATGTCGATCGGTTCTTTGTTATAATAATCCCGGATAATGGACCGGAGATAATAAAATCCTCCTGTCAGCACACACAGTATCAGGATGATGCATCCTGTTCTCAGCCAAATGTTCCGGTTACGGAAGGCATAGATGAGGAGCAGGAAAAGAAGGGTGATAAGGGAAACCGACAATCCTGTAAAGGACCGCGAAATCACCAGGTAGATCAGGAACCAGCAGAACAGGAGGCCCGCTCCCACCTTCCACCCCCAGGAGATCCATTTTCTGCGGAAAATGAAATATCCCAGACTGAACAATGCGATGCTGATCATCAGTCCAAGGATTATATGGGAAACATGCGCAGAAATGTCGCGTATATCGATATATTCGAAATTGAGCAGTTTCCAGGAATTAGCCAGTGTGACCACGACCAGGTTCAGGATGAACACAACCAGGAACCGATAAAAATCCCCTTTGCCAAAGGGTTTGGAAGTGGATAAGTATATCGGCAAAACCATCATCGGTATCTTCGTCCGGAGGTCCTTTAAAGCATACCCGAAATCGGAGGTGAAAATCAATCCCAGCACATGGACCAGGTAAAGTGATGCCAGGACCATGGCGGGCTTATTCTTAAAAAAATCCCTGAATCCCCTGACAATACTTTCCCCCATCAGCATCAGTACATATGGGAATCCAAGGACAATCCTGCGGGCCAGGGATCCCTGGCAGAAAAACCGCAGCAATCTGGGGAGGACAATGCGTTCGAGGATCCAGGCGCCGGTAACTGTCCAGATCCCGATACTAAGGATGTACTTCGAGAACGGAAGGAAAATGAGGATGATCCCGATACCTGCAATATATGCCGTCCGGACAAATAGCTGATATCCCCGTTCAAACGTCATGCTCAGGCAAATGGGTTGATGAATCCACGTGCAAGCTTGATCTTAAATGTCAGGAAACTGTCGGTGCCTCTGATATCGATCCGTTTCATCTCGTACCTGTCCCTGACGGGCAGGGGATTGATCCGGTTTCCGATCCGCACGGCATACCAGAGATCGATTGACCGGAACAAGGCCTTCATATCGCGGTTCAGTTCAGGATCTTTTCTGGGGTATCCCCCGTATGGATATGCCAGTACCCTCGCGGCCCGGATGCCATGGAATTCCAGCGTTTGAAAACAGTTGTCCAGATCCTCTTTCATATCCTCCGGTGCAAGGCTGGCATAGCTCCTGTGCAGGAATGAATGGATTCCAAATTCTATGTCGCCCTGGCGATACAACTCCTTCAGCTGGTCTGCCGACAGGATAGGTTCCTTTCCCTGGTCCCACAGGTTGGTTTTCCCGATAAATGCCACCGGTACAAATAACGTGGCTTTCATCCGGGCCCGTTTCAGCAGGGGCCAGGCATGTGAATAAAAATCCGCGTAGGCGTCATCGAAAGTAAGGATGACAGGTCTGGCCGGCAGGGACTGCCCCGTTTCCCCGGAATCGAGAAGTTCTCTGAAGGAGATGGTGGAATAACCCTTTTCGGCAATCCATGCCAGTTGCATTTCCAGGGAATCGGCCGGTATGGTCAGTCCGTTTGCCCGGTCCGTGGAAACCTGGTGATACATCAGGATTGGTAACCGTTTCCGTGGACCAAACATCATGAGGTGCCCTCCGTGATTTCGACAGACTTGGCAATCTTCATTACCGCGTACAGTGCCGCCAGCAAGGACCACAGGAATCCCGGGTAACCGTCCAGGAATCCGCCTTTCAGGATGTAAAACTGGATGAAACTCAAAGGGAATTTCAGGATGACCCAGGTTCTGGAAAATCTCTTTCCCTTCTGAACGTATCCTTCTGCTGCGCGGGTGGTGTAGTAATTCAGCTTCTCAAGGTGATGGGTCAGGTTCCGGTAGGAATAATGGAGTACCTCCCCTTTCAGGCGGGATACTTTTCCGGTGACGACAATCCCTTCATGGACTTTCACACGTGTAAATCCGCCTTTTTGCCTGTTGAACAACCGCAGGTGCTGATCGCTCCCGGCTCCCCCGTGTTTCAGCTTCCGGCCCTGGTAGACCAGTGAGAAGCACATGGTGAATCCGGCTTCGGCAAGATCGGGTGTGCGGAACAGGTGAACGATTTCTTCCGCCAGTTTTCCGGTGACCACTTCATCGGCATCGATAGAGAAAACCCAGTCGTATGCTGCCTGGTCCACAGCGAACTGCTTCTGTGTTCCGTATCCGTCGAACTCCCTTCGGAACACCTTGCATCCCATGGCCTCACAGAGGGGGCCGGTGCTGTCGGCCGACATGGAATCCACTACTACGATCTCATTGGCAAAAGATCTCACCGATTCAATACACCGGTGGATATTGGGTGCTTCATTGAAGGCAATAATGACCACTGAAATCTTTGGCATACTTTTACTCTTCCCGGATGGTAAACTGGTCCCAGTCCTTTGCAAATCCCATTGAATCTCTGAATTTTACCATGTCCATGTAGCTGAGGGTGATTGTCTGAACCGTTTCGGTGCTTTCCGGAGCCTGGAACAGCACGTTCCCCTGGGGATCTGCCACAATAGAATCCCCGGTGTGCTCTTTCCCATTGCCGTCTTTCCCGATCCGGTTCACCCCGATGGTATAGGCCATGTTCTCGATAGCCCTGGCGGGGATCAGGATTTTCCAGGCTTGTGATCTGACTGCGGGCCAGTTGGCAACAAAGATCAGGATATCATAGGCATAACCCCTGTCGGTCAGGATATTCTTATTCCAGACAGGGAACCGGAGATCATAACAGATCATCGGGGAAAGATTCCAGCCATGGTAGCTGATCGCCGCTTTGGAAGTGCCTTTCCTGAAAATCCGGCCTTCCTCGCTCAGACGGAACAGATGCCGCTTGTCGTAGGTGGCGTATCGTCCGTCGGGATAATAGAAAACAAACCGGTTCGCAAACTGTGTATCCTCCCGGATAAACAGGGTGGAGCAAACGGCAGCGCTGGTTTCCCGGGATAACTGCTTCAGAAAATCCATCGATGGGCCTTCCATGGCTTCGGCGATCTGCCCGATCCGTTCCGGATGAATAGAAAATCCGGTGTTGAATGTTTCGGGGAGGAGGATGAGGTCGGTTTTCTCCCGGATTCCTGAAACGAGTTTCCGGAAATGATCCAGGTTCTTTTCTTTATCCTCCCAGAAAAGCTTGGTCTGAATCACTGTCACCCGAAGGTCTTTCATGTGCCGGGGCCAATTTGCCTGTAAAATTATAAAGAGTAGGCAAATGCCGGTGAAAAATTTTAAATTTGCTACCGTATCAAAACCTACGATCCATGCGCACCATCGATCAACTGAACTTTCATGGCAAGCGGGCTCTGATCCGTGTTGATTTTAATGTTCCCCTGGATGATTCCTTCCATATCACAGATACCACCCGTATTGATGCTGCTATTCCGACTATCAGCAAGATTCTGAAAGAGGGTGGTTCGGTTATTCTGATGTCGCACCTGGGCAGGCCGAAAGGAGGTCCTGCGCTGCAGTTCTCACTGAAACACCTGGTACCGTATCTTTCGGAGAAACTGGGTGTTCCGGTCCGGTTCGCCGAGGACTGTATCGGGCAGCAGGCCCGGGACCTGGCTGCAGGCCTGAAGCCCGGCGAGGTCCTTTTACTGGAGAACCTCCGGTTTTACACGGAGGAGGAGAAGGGAGATGCGGAGTTCGCCCGTAAACTGGCCGCCCTGGGAGATATCTATGTCAATGATGCTTTCGGCACTGCTCACCGGGCGCACGCATCCACCGCCATCATCGCCCGCTTTTTCCCGGATGCGAAAGTGTTTGGATACGTGATGGCAAGCGAGATCGTAAATATTGATAAAGTCCTGAAAAACACGGTGAGGCCTTTCACTGCCATTCTGGGAGGCGCCAAAGTGTCGGGCAAGATCGAGATCATCAATCATCTGATCGACAAGGTTGATAACCTGCTGATCGGCGGGGGGATGATGTTCACCTTTATCAAGGCCATGGGTGGGGAGATAGGGGCTTCCCTTGTGGAGGACGAACTGCTCGAGCTGGCCAAAAACACTGTGGAAGGAGCCAAAATGCTGGGGGTGAACCTCTATCTTCCGCCCGATGCCCTGGCAGCCGATGCCTTCTCCAACGATGCGAACAGGAAGATCGTCAGCGCATACGACATCCAGGTTCCCTGGATGGGGATGGACATCGGTCCTTCTGCCTGTCAGAAATACCGTCAGGTGATCGGGAAATCAGCCACGATTCTCTGGAACGGCCCGATGGGTGTGTTTGAGATGAATCATTTCGAGGAAGGCACCCGCAATATCGCCCAGGCGATTGCTGAAGCCACGGAAAATGGCACGTTTTCCCTGATCGGAGGTGGCGATTCTGTAGCCGCCATTGACAAATATGGCCTGGCCGGCCGGGTCAGCTACGTGTCCACCGGCGGGGGGGCCATGCTTGAATATATCGAAGGTAAGGAGCTCCCCGGAATTAAAGCCGTGCTCGATTGAAACGAATCCTTCTAAGTCGAACCGACAGTATAGGCGATGTCGTGCTGACCCTTCCCATGGCCGGCGTCCTGAAACAATGCCTCCCGGGAACTGAAATATTCTTTTTAGGCTCCTCCTATACAAAACCGGTGGTTGAGGCATGCCGGCATGTGGACCGGTTTGTGGACTGGGATTCCATCAAAACGCTTCCCTGGCGGAAACGCGTGGATGCATTCCGGGCTCTCCGCACAGATGTCATCCTGCATGTCTTCATGGTCATGGATATTGCCATGTTGGCCGATTCGGCCGGTATCCCTGTGCGGATCGGCACCACCCACCGGCTTTTCACCTGGTTCTTCTGTAACACCCTGGTCTGGCTCAGCCGGAAAAGCTCTGATCTCCACGAAGCCCAGCTAAACCTGAGATTGCTTAAGCCGTTGGGGATTGACCTGTCGCTGAGCCGGGAGGAGATTCCTTCGTTCTACGGATTGAAAGACGGTGGACCAGGGATAAAGGAAACCACCCCGCCCCCGGTATCCAGATCCAGATTGATCCTGCACCCGAAGTCCCGGGGCAGCGCCCGCGAATGGGGCCTGGAGAATTTCTCCCGGCTGATCGGTTCGTTGCCTGCTGACCGGTACGATCTGTATGTCACCGGGACATCCGCAGAAGGGGCGCTAATGAAAGATTTTTTGGAATCCCAAAAAGACCGGATCACTGATATGACCGGAAAGCTGAATTTGTCGGAATTCATGAATTTCATTCGGGGATGCGACGGACTGGTGGCTGCCAGTACCGGTCCCCTGCATCTGGCTGCCGCTTTCGGAAAAGCAGCCATCGGACTGTATGCCCCGATGCGGCCGATCCATCCTGCCCGGTGGGGGCCCCTGGGGGAAAAGGCCACTTATATTGTCCTCGATAAAACCTGCAATGACTGCCGGAAAACGCTGGATTGCCACTGTATGAAGGAGATCCGCCCGGAGGAGGTGGCAGAGCAAATCAGAAGGTTAGTTTGATCCCCGTCCACTCAATGAGGGAAGGCGCCACGGAAGCCACACGGTCGTAAAAGATCGATTTCTCTTTTGCTTCCCGGGTGATCACTTCGCCGTGTGGATCGGTGAGACGGATCACATAAAATACCACGCTCAGGATCAGTACCGCTTCCACCAGCCCCATCAGGGCCCCGGCCAGGTGGTTGAGAAATCCCATCCCGGTAAGATTCACCATCTTTTCGATTGCCTTTCCCAGGAGGAGCACCCCGATGATCACCAGGAAGAAGGTGACGGCGAATGAAATGGCCGGCAGGAACACTGAAGTGGTATCAAATGCCGATTGTATGAGTTTCGATACGAAATGGGAGAAATACACCGCGATGTATATTCCCAGGAAAAGTGCAGCCAGCGAAGCCAGGCTGATGATAAATCCCTTCCGGAAACCGAGCACGCACATCAGTGCGGCGAACACCAGGATGATGATATCGATTGCTGCCATCGGAACTGTTTATTTTTTTAGCCGTGAAGTGAGCTCTGTGCCAAAGACAAAATCATTGAGCTCCGGATTGCCGGTTTGCAGGATCTCGTCCTTCGTCCCCTGCCACCAGAGCTGACCCTTGTAGATGAAGTTCACCCGGTCGCCGATACTGAGCACCGAGTTCATATCGTGTGTGTTGACAATGGTTGTGATGTCATATTCCTGTGTGATCTCGCGGATCAGGTGATCGATCACCCCGGCGGTTTGCGGATCCAGCCCGCTGTTGGGTTCGTCGCAGAAAAGGTATTTTGGATTCATGGCAATGGCCCTGGCAATTGCCACCCGTTTTCGCATGCCCCCGCTGAGCTCGGAAGGCATCAGCTTGCCGGCGTTTTCCAGGTTGACCCGCTTCAGAACAAAGTTCACGCGGTCCAGCTTCTCCTCAGGCGACTTTTCGGTGAACATGTTCAGCGGGAACATCACATTGTCTTCCACATTCATCATATCAAACAGCGCACCCATCTGGAAAAGCATTCCGATCTCCTGGCGTATGGTCTTTCGCTGCGCGGTGTTCATCAATGAAAAATTACGGCCGTCATAGAGGACGATCCCGCGATCCACCTCATAGAGCCCCACGAGGCATTTTACCAGCACTGTCTTTCCGGATCCGCTCTGGCCTATGATGAGGTTGGTTTTTCCCTTCTCGAACAGGCAGGAAACATCCTTCAGGACGTGGTTCTCCCCGAAAAACTTATCGATATTCCGGGCCTCGATCATGTCAGCAGGATCTGGGTAAGGATGAGATTGAACAGGATGATCAGGATGCTGCTATACACCACGGCCTTGGTGCTTGCCTGGCCCACTTCCAGTGCACCGCCCTGGGTCATATAGCCGTAAAATCCGGCAATGGTGGAGATGATATAAGCAAAGACGAAGGTCTTTGTAAGGGCATAAAAAACGATATAGGGCTTGAAGTCGTAACGGATTCCGTAAAGGTAATCAGTCGTGGTCACCAGTCCCGAGATCTCCATTGCGAGCCATCCACCCAGAACACCCAGCCACATGCTAAAAACGATCAGCACCGGGTTGATCAGCAGGCAGGCGACTACCTTGGGAAGGATGAGATAGTTGGCCGAGTTTACCCCCATGATCTCAAGAGCATCGATCTGCTCGGTCACCCGCATGGTCCCGATCTCTGAAGCGATCCTGGATCCGACCTTGCCGGCCAGGATGAGGCTGATGACCGTAGGTGAAAATTCAAGGATGACCGATTGTACCGTAGTATATCCCACCATCGACATCGGGATCAGGGGACTGTCGATGTTAAAAGCCGTCTGGATGGCCAGGACAGCCCCCATGAACACCGAAACAATGCTCACGATCCCCAGGGAATTCACGCCCAGGTGCTGCAGCTCCAGGATGAGGTGCTGCCAGAAAACAGGTCCTTTCTGCGGCTTTGTAAAAACCTGCCTCATCAGAAGAATATAGTCGCCGGAATCTTTAAGGAATTTATACATACTTTCGTTGTGCGAATTTACACTTATTCGGCATAATCTCCTCCCGGAATAATAAAACCGATCGATAAGAGTTGTATTCCCTATGGACCGTCCATTCCGTCAACAGTTGCTGCCGGTTGTCCTGATCTCCGTGATCCTTTGTCTGGCCTTGCTGGTCGCAGGATGTTCGGGCACAAAGTACTATAACCGTTACCCGAAGGATAAGCCCTGCAAAATGCAGGACAGCGGGGCGAAAAAGGCGAGAAAGAACCTGTGAAAACCAGAGGAAAATATCTGCTAATCTCCCTGATGGTCTTTTGTTTTTCAGGTATTTTCGCAGGGTGTGCCCCGCCCCGGTATCCGAGGCACCATTACAAACCCCAGAAGCCTTGTCGCAATTGTCCCTCTTTCAGCCAGCTTCCGACCGGCGTCAGGAACCTGTTCTGATCGCCTTTCGCAGGATTCTCGCAGCCCATATCCCGGAGCCGGCTGTTCCGGCTGTTTCCGGATGGTTCGTTGACAACCGGGTGAAGCTGCGCATCACCCGCGCCCGGATCTCGAAAAGAGGGGATTTCCGGCCTCCCCGGAAGAATTCCATACCAGTCATCTCAGTGAACGGCACCCTGAACGGGTATGCCTTCCTGATCACTCTGATCCACGAAATGGCCCATTTTCAGGTGTATGACAGGAAACGTCGTTCCGGGTTCCTGCGCTCTCCGCAGCGCGTGGCACCTCACGGCAAGGAGTGGCGGCAGCAATTCCGTGATTCCCTGGAACCATTCCTCTCACCGCAGATATTCCCGGACGATATCCTGGAAGCGCTGAAGCAGCATCTGAAAAATCCGCGGGCAACATCAGGAACCGACCCTGTCCTGGATCGGGCTCTGATGCGCTATGATGTGCCTCAACCGGGAATCCCGCTGGAAGACCTTCCGTTGGGAAGCCGGTTCACCGTCCCCCGGGGATGGGTGTTCCGGAAAGAGGAAAAACTCCGGAAGCGATACCGCTGCCTGCGACTGAACGACCATCGGGTGTTCCTGTTTTCCCCCCTGGCCAGGGTTGTTCCCGTAAATTCCTGAAATTGGCCTGATTCTCATCGGATTTCCTGCGGTTTGTTTTACTTTTGCACGACCAAATTCCCTGCACATGCCGGAATCCAACTACTGCGTCATCATGGCGGGCGGCATCGGCGCCCGCTTCTGGCCAATGAGCCGGACCTCGCACCCGAAACAGTTCATCGACATCCTTGGGACCGGAGAAACGCTGATCCAGCAGACCTTTAAACGGTTTACCCGTATCTGCCCTCCCGAGAACATCTATATTGTCACGAATGACCTGTACAAAGACCTGGTCCACCAGCAGATCCCGCAGATCGCCCCGGAACAGATCCTCCTCGAGCCCTCCCGCCGGAACACCGCTCCGTGCATAGCCTATGCCAACTACTGCATCCTGGCCCGCGATCCCGGCGCAAAGATCATCGTAGCCCCGTCGGACCATATTATCCTGAAAGAGGAGGTGTTCCTGGCGAATATCCGGTCGGCGCTGCAGGCGGCAGGAACACATGACTGGCTCCTCACCCTGGGGATCAAACCCAGCCGCCCCGATACCGGGTACGGGTACATCCAGTTCATGGACGGCATGCCCTGCCCCGAAGATCCGCAGATCCGCAAGGTGAAAACCTTCACCGAAAAACCCAATCTCGACCTGGCAAAAACCTTCCTGCAATGCGGGGATTTCCTGTGGAACTCCGGTATCTTCATCTGGTCACTCAGGTCTATCCTGAAGGCCTTCGAAGCTCACCTCCCTGAAGTGGATATCCTCTTTAAAAACGGCATCGGGAAATACGGCTCCCCGGAGGAAAAAGCTTTCATTGCCGAAACCTATGCGTTGTGCAAAAGCATCTCCATCGATTACGGAGTGATGGAAAAGGCCTCGAACGTGTATGTGCTGGCAGCCGATTTCGGGTGGTCCGACCTGGGCACCTGGGTGTCGCTGTTTGAGAACCGCCCGCAGGATCAGCAGGGAAATGCGGTGGTGGGCAAAAATGTCATGATATACGATTCCGCCAACTGCATCGTCAATATGCCGAACGACAAGCTGGTGGTGCTGGAAGGGCTGAACGACTACATTGTTGTGGATTCCGACAATGTGCTGCTGGTCTGCCGCAAGGCCGATGAACAGCAGATCCGGCAGTTCGTAAATGATGTGAGATTGGCGAAAGGAGAACGGTTTGTCTGAACTACTGTCCCACCACAACCTTCTCCGTCACTACCCTCCTTCCGGGATTGTATAGTTCCGGTTAATACAACCAGCGGAAATCATTTTCAGGACGAACCTATGGTAAAAATCGAAAGGCCTGGGTGAAATGGAGCATAGTTTACGTCCTGAAAAATCAAGGAGTTCAATACTTGTAAGCTCTGGTGAACCGACGGTTAGAATGGTCAGTTTTTCATGTGCAGGATTAGGGAAAAAGCGGTAGCTTACTCCTTTCTGATCCCATCCACCCGGTGGTGGAGTATACTCCCAGGTATCATCCGATGGAGTAAAAAACCAACCAGGTGAAAGATAGGCTTTACCGGAAACTACAAATCCTGATGCATAAATCCGGACAGTACCGGGAAAAAGGTCTAATTTCCTCCAGGTATCCGAAACAGGATCATATTCCCATGTCCATCGTTCCCATAATACCAATTGCCAACTGGCTCCTGTTACGACATACCCCCGATCACCGATCGAAAAACCAAAAGCACCACTTCTGTCACTACCCGGAAATCCTGCTTTTTCAGTCCACACGTCTGTATCAGGATCGTACTCCCATAAATCATTGGTATTGCTGGTCGATTCCATGGTACTGCCATTAGTGATGTATGCTTTGTTTCCAATAACAAAGCACGTAGCATCATACCGGGGAACGCCGGGAAAATCGGCTTTCCGGGTCCAGATACAGGTAGCCGGATCATATTCCCAAAGGTCATTTAACAGGGCCGTTTGATTGGTGTCAATCCCTGTTGCAATGTAGCCCTTCTCACCGATGGCAAAGCCTGCCGCCCGGATACGTTTACATGCAGGCGGAACGGGGCCTTCAATGGTCCAATTCCCCGAGGTTGTATTCCATATATAAATATTCGAATTCCTGAGTTCTTCGGTTAACCCTCTCCCTGTTACGACATACGCCTTCGAACCGATCGAGAAAGCAACCGCTTCCTTCAGGAATTGTGGAAGCTCCGGCATCAGTGTCCAGGTGTTCGATCCGGGGTCATATTGCTGGAAATCCTTAAGAACATTCCATGGAGGGGCTAATGATTCCATACCACCTGCAATATATCCATATGTTCCGATAGCAAAACCAACGGAATGACATCTGACAGGCAAGAACAACGCGGATATTTCATCCCAAACTCCTTGGCCAAACGAATGAATAGGGTACAAAAAAAATGTCAAACCCAAAGAAATAACAAACCGGAGGATTTTTTGAATGTACACACTGAAATTTTAGGTTTCCATCTTACAGGTAAAAAAAGAAAAACACCCGTCACTGCATAAACGGCCTTGGCTGGCGCGTGACTGGCGATTGCAAACCTGGGAAGGCGGTCTGTCTTAGCACCAGGCGCAGCCGCGGTGCGGTGACGAGGCCTGCACTGTTTCTCTTTTGCCTGCTGATCTATCTCAACCTTGTGATCACGGTACCTCTTTCATATGCTCCGCCAGGAATTTCTCCATGGCCCGGTAGAAATCAAAGCGGTTCTCTTCGTTCCGGAAGCCGTGCCCCTCGTTGTCTTTCACCAGGTACTCCACGGTTATTCCCCTTTGTTTCAGGGCTTCCACCATCTGGTCCGATTCGGCCTTGTTCACACGCGGATCATTGGCTCCCTGGGCGATCAGCAGGGGCGTCTTGATCTTTCCGGCATTCAGGGCAGGCGAAGCCGCCACGAAGAGCAGGCTGTCGGTAACCGGACTGCCCACCATCTCGTACATCATGTCGAGATACGGCTTCCAGTAAGGAGGGATGGTCTGCAAAAAGGTGAAGAGGTTCGAAACTCCTACGTAATCCACCCCGGCGGCATACAGGTCCGGCGTTTTCACCAAACCCTCCAGGGTGGCGTATCCGCCGTAGCTCCCGCCGTAAATAGCGATCCGGTCTTCATCGGCGATTTCCTCCCCGATCAGCCAGTTGACACCGTCGGTGATGTCGTCCTGCATCGTCCCTCCCCATTGCTTGAAGCTGATCTCCCAGAACTTCTTTCCGTAGCCGGTGGACCCGCGGAAGTTCATCTGGAATACGGCATATCCGCGGTTGGCCAGGAACTGTACCTCGGGATTGAATCCCCATCCGTCGCGGTACCAGGGGCCTCCGTGGGGATTCACGACCACCGGGAGGTCTTCCGCATTCTCCAGGGTGTACCCCACCGGCAGCGTAAGATAACCGTGAATGGTCAGGCTGTCGCGTGACTGGTATTGAACCGGCACCATGGCCGCCATTTCCGGTTCATTGATCCAGGGGCTGATATCGGTGATCTTGGTCAGGTTATCGGCAGCTTTGTCGTATATGTAATAAGCGCCCAGCGACCGGTCGCTGTATGTGCGTACGATGAACTTGTCCTCCTCC
>Ga0233425_10002466_pt1 | contig 36356 bp, 27 predicted proteins | sample Watercolumn_Towu_2_FD_181712 | JGI IMG/M metagenome (GOLD analysis project Ga0233425, IMG submission 181712) | Freshwater microbial communities from Lake Towuti, South Sulawesi, Indonesia - Watercolumn_Towuti2014_140_MG | ecosystem: Environmental > Aquatic > Freshwater > Lake | place...
TGCCAGATCATTAATAAAATGACGACGTTAGGAATGCCTAACTCGGTAGCAATATAAATTAAAATGAATAAGTCCTCATCCCAGCCGGACTGTTGATAAAGTTAATTTATTCAACAAAGCCCACAAGGGGAGAGGGGGAAGAAGGAAGTTCTTTTGTGCTGAGAGATACTCTTCAATCCCCTCTCCCCTTGTGGGAGAGGGTTAGGGAGAGGGGATCGAAAAGTTCAGAGGGGGGTAAAAGACTTCGCGGATTAACTATTGCAACGTGGCAGACATCACTGCCATTTTCATTGTTTGAATATCGCTTTTTGAAACAACGTTAGGATCTACAGCGTAAATAATGGAATATTGTCCATCGGGCATATTAAGTGCTTTAATCACTTGAAAGAGACTTTTTCCATTAGAACATTGCCCCAGATTGGTAGTATACAGAATCATATTACTGGTGGAACGAAGGGGATGGATACTGTTTTCACCGCAACTCTTTACCTGCTGGTGTTGATTAATCACTACCTGCATGGCGTCCTTCAATGGAGTGTGATCTCCACGATTAAATAGAACACTGAGGTTTTGGGGATAAGCCCTGGGAGTATCAGAAGGAGTATAAATTTTTGTATATCCTGCTCCATCTTGTTGATCACCTTTTAAGGTCCACCCATTAGAAGGGAAATGGATGTTCCATTGATATCTTCCTTCAAAAGCCTGAGCCGTAGAAGCGGTCAAAAAAACACCTAATATTAGAAAAGAGTATAAAAATTTCATCATCATACATTACCTCATTTTAAGAATCTGAATCATGGAGAGAGTGATCAATAACTTTCCCGCTGAGGGGGGATTGTACATATGTGGAAAATAATGTCAATTGTGAAAATTTTTATCTAAAAAATTCAAGATAAAGTTTCTCTTAATTCACAAGCATGAAGTGTATTCATTAGTAAAGTGGTCACTGTCATGGGACCCACGCCACCGGGCACAGGGGTGATCCATGCAGCCTTTTCCTTTGCAATTTCGAAATTGAGATCTCCCGTTAAACGCCCATCTTTCAAACGATGAATGCCCACATCCACCACAATGGCGCCCTCAGAAATCCAGCGAGCATCCACTAATTCTTGTCGTCCCACGGCCACCACCAGTAATTCTGCAGAAGCCACTTTATCTTTAAGATTTTTTGTGGCGCTGTGACAAATAGTGACGGTGCAACCCGCCAAGAGTAATTCTAAAGACATGGGACGTCCCACAATGTTGGAAGCACCCACCACCACTGCATCCAATCCTCGCAATGGTAAATCATACCGGTTTAACAAGGTGATGATGCCATAGGGCGTGCAGGGCCTTAAGGTGGGACGACGTTGGGCTAGGCGCCCCAAGGTATAAGGATGAAAGCCATCCACATCTTTCATGGGATGGACCCGTTCTAAAATGATTTGAGTATCAATGTGAGAGGGGAGGGGTAATTGAACTAAAATGCCATCAATCAGAGGATCTTCATTACAAGCATCAATTAATTCACACAAAGTGTCTTGGGAAGTGTCTTGGGGTAAGTCGTAGGCTTTTGAAAAAAAACCCGCTCGCTCGCAAGCCATTCGTTTATTTTTAACATACACATGGGAGGCGGGATTTTCACCTATCAGAATCACCGCAAGGCCCGGTGCTCTTAATCCTGCTTTTTGACGGGTACTGACAGCCGCTGCCAATTCTTGTTGAATATCTTGAGCGATTTTTTTCCCATCTAATAAATTTGCCACGGTGAAATCCCCATATGAAATCGTCAATTTTGAAAGAAAAGGCATTGTATCAGAAATTAAGGTGCCAGGGAGAACCCCTGAAAATTTTATAAATTTCTTTAGTATCATTGACGCATCCCTTTTCCATCAGTATGATTCCTACCTCTCGGGGTATAGCGCAGTCTGGTAGCGCGCCTGCTTTGGGAGCAGGATGTCGGGGGTTCAAATCCCTCTACCCCGACCATTGCGTGCCTAGTTAGAAAAACCGAAAGCGCCCGTAGCTCATTCGGATAGAGCATCGGCCTTCTAAGCCGAGGGTAGCAGGTTCGAATCCTGCCGGGCGCGCCAAAAAAACCATGGTGGGCGTAGCTCAGTTGGTAGAGCCCCGGATTGTGATTCCGGCCGTCGTGGGTTCGAGTCCCATCGCTCACCCCACCTGACCTCTTAAAAAATCCCCTTATATAACGGCTTGTATTTATGAATCATCTTGCCAACACCCACTTCAAATCGTTTTGCTAATTTTTCTTTGGCAGATTCTAAAGACATGATTTATCTTCTAGGTGTGGGTGTAATAGATGACACACTGGATGAAGCAGGATTTCTTTGAGGTGCGGTCACATCCGAAGGAATCGTCACTGCAAAATTGTACCAACGGGTTGGCATCTCTTGTCCAATTTGCATCACTTGTTTACGACACCAAGAAAGACAGTTGTGGACTTCCGCAGTGGTGGTTGTGGGTGCCGGCAGTGAAGGGGCAATGGTAGTAGAGGTGATAGGGGCGGAACTTCCGCTAGAACTGGGGGAGGGGATGACGGTACTGGGTAGAAGCGAAGAATAGTGTTTTCCCCCATCCCCCAAAATGCCGTAATGAATCAGCTTTTGTTGGTCCGCTTGAATGTGACGAAGTAACCTCTCCCCTACAGAAGCATTAATGGAAAATTGATGGGCTTCCATTCCTCGAGCGACAAAGGCGGCGAACCTTGCTAAATCATCCAAAGGATTCATAGTGATATGAACTTGTTTCGCCTGTGTATTGTAGGTTAGCTCTGCACGAATGATAAAGCGACGATGATGTTGAATCCCTTCGATGATTAAAAAAGCGTGGTCATTTCCTGTGGGTCCAAAGAAAGAAGCAAAAGAAACGCTTCCGTCTTTCTTTCGAGCAATAGACACCACCCAGATGGTGTCACTAATGAGATGAGAAGAAGTTCCCGCGCCCGCTGTCTTTACCAAAGGCCTTTGAGGCTCTACATGGGCTGTACCGGTGATAGGTTGAAATAAATGGCACCATGGGATATAAGGACGAGGGGCCTGCTGAGGTTTCCCTTCGACCCCTCGTTGTTTCAGTAGGGCATGGTTCTCTTCGCTGAGATTCAAGGCTCCTTGGAGGTGAGCGCCAGTTAATATCAAGCGGGACACACCAGTGCGTACCCATTGTATGTGAAATTGATGAGCGGTATCGATGGTGAAGGCCACTATATAACCATCATCTCCACCTGCATAAAGAAGTTGTTGTCCACTCACAAGGGCGTCAACAGAAAAATCCACAGCAAAGATTTGAAGTAAGCGAGCTTCCGCGAAAGACCACAGACGGATGGTGTTATCCTTGCTTCCTGAGGCGAGACGCCCGTGGGGGAGAAGGGCAAGACTCGTGACCCCGTCCGTATGCCCAAGCAGCACCGGCCCCGGCGTGCCATCGGCTTTCCACAGACGGATGGTTTTATCCTCACTTCCTGAGGCGAGGCCCCCGTCAGGGCAAAAGGTGAGGCTTGTGATCTGCTCCTTATGTCCGCGTAGCACTGGCCCCGGGGTGCCGTCGGGTTCCCAGAGGCGAATGGTTTTATCCAAACTTCCTGAGGCGAGGCGTCCGTCGGGGCGAAAGGCGAGACTCGTGACAAAGCTTGTATGTCCGCGCAGCACTGGCCCCGGGGTGCCATCGGGTTCCCATAGACGGATGGTCTCATCGTGGCTTCCTGAGGCAAGACGCCCGTTGGGGAGAATGGCCAGACTCGTGATGGAGCCTGTATGCCCATGCAGCACGGGGCCCGGGGTGCCATCAGGCCCCCATAGGCGGATGAAATTATCATTCCTTGCCCACATGTCGAGGGGCTGATATTGGTAGCCTGCTGAGGCGAGGTCCCCATGAGGGAGAAAGGCGAGACTTGTAATCCAGTTCGTATGTCCGCGCAGTACCGGCCCCGGGGTGCCATCGGGCTCCCACAGGCGGATAGTGGTATCCCAGCTTCCTGAGGCGAGACGCCCATCAGGGCAAAGGGCGAGACTTGAGACTCCCTGCTGCCCGCACAGTGCCGACCCTGAGGTGTCATCGGGTTCCCACAGGCGGATGGTTTTATCTTTGCTTCCTGAGGCGAGTCGCCCGTCGGGGCGAAAAGCGAGACTCGTGACATCCTCCTTATGTCCGGGCAGCACCGGCCCCGGAGTACCATCGGATTCCCACAGGCGGACGGTGTTTTCCCCTCCTGAGGCAAAGCGCCCGTCGGAGTGAAAGGTGAGACTCGTGATCCTGCCACCCCCATCCAGCACCGGTCCTGGGGTGCCATCGGACTCCCACAGGCGGATAGTGGTATCCCAGCCTCCTGAGACGAGGCGTCCGTTGGGGAGAAAGGTGAGACTTGAGACGTAGTCTTCATACCCGCGCAGCACTGGTCCCGGTGTGCCATTGGATTCCCACAAGCGGATGGTATTATCCCCTGCTGAGGCGAGGCATCCTTGGGAGGAAAAGGATAGGGCATTGATCATACTCGTATGCCCCCGCAGCACGGGGCCCGGTGTGCCATCGGGTTCCCACAGGTGGATGGTGGCATCATTGCTTCCTGAGGCGAGGCGACCGTCGCGGTAAAATGCGAGAGCGGTGATGAGACCATGCCCTTTCAAGCGGTAAAGAACAGTTCCTTTCAACTCCCAAACCAAAATAAAATTGCTGCCCCCCGTGGCTAAACGGGGCTTGGAATTTGGGTGCAGCGCAATGGCATCCACTGAAACATCATTCTCCCCAAAGAGTTGATAAGGTTTATGCCGATAATTTTTTAATGGTTCCCCTCGGTCATTTAGTCGATAGGCATACCCATTTTTACACCCCACCAACCATTCTGAAACCCCAGGGCTTGGTGTGTGATGAGCCAAGGCGAGGACTTCGCTTGGCATTTTCCAATAAGCTATCTCTCCAAACTGTACTCCCTCCAAGTTTGCTCCTTCAAAATGAGCTTGCGCCAGATAGGCTCTTTGAAAATTCACCCCTTTTAAATTAGCACTTTCAAAATGGGTCCTGCCACAAAGACTCTCACTGAGGTCGGCCCCCGGGATTTGTATCTGGGAAAAATCTCGGTTACAAAAGCTGATGCCGGCGCGGTTTAAGATGGTGATGGCATTGGCTGCCGCCACCGACAGTCCGTCTTGACTCTTGGTGGCGAGAATAATGCGCTCCAATAATTCCTTAAATCGTTCCTGTTCCAAAGAGGCCTCCGCCAGGCGTGCTAAAATTTGGGGTTCCTGCGTCAGCAAAGCGCGATTCAAATTCTGCGCCCCAGAGAGGGTTTCTACGTAATGGACATAGTTTCCTAATAACCCTTCCATTAATTCTTGGGCTGCTAGATATTCGGTAATGGATTTGTGGATAAATCGAAATTGATTCCCTACGGAGCGTAACATGCACCCGGAGAGAATGGCGCGAAGATGGGATTTCTGCAGCTCTGTTTGGGTTTTGATGCCAGGGCTTAGTTCATCAAAAAAATATTTAGCTTGATTCTGTGCAGGGTCTGAAGAATGGTATTTTTCTAATAGTCTCTCCTCTTGATAGGGCTCTATCAATTCCGGGCGTAAACATTCTTCCTCACTCAACATCCTTTCATTCAATTGTCCCTCGGGCCCTATTAAAGAGGAAGCGAGATTTTTCGCGTAGGCCTTCATATACCCTTGTATTTCTTCCTCGGAAAGCATGGGTAATAATCCTTGGGCTTTTACCCGTTGAGCTTGTCTAAAAAACCAGTCATTTAAAAACGCTTTAAATAACCCACTCTGGGTGAAATGTTTTTGGTGGATGAAAGAAGAAGTTCCGGAAGAAGAGGGGCTTGTTGTCATGGGGGCGTTTCTTGGAACCATGGTACTTTCCAAAGGGAGAGTTTCTAAGGAAGCGATAATACCTGGCAATGCCCTCACGGCCACCGTGAGTAGAAAAGGTGTTTTGATGAGTTCTTTCAAAGAAGGTAAGCATTCAAACCAAGAGAGGTAATCTTCTACCCTTAAGAAAGAAGAGGAAGTCTCTTTTGAGTTTTGGAGAATGTATCGTTCTAAATAGACGTGTGTTTGTTCCTCCGTGAAACTTTGAAGATACACCGTCTCATAATGATGGGCTTTCCCAAAACCTCGAGAAGCTTCGAACAAGGTTTGTTTGTTTTTATGAACTAAGGCTTCCGGGCGGCAGGTGATGGCCATGCAAACATGATACCCTGGTTGCCCCCAGCGTTGGGTTTGATAGAGATTTTCTTGAATATCCACCTCATCGAATCCATCCAGCAGTAAGAGTAAGGGCTGCGTGGTTTTCAGAGTGCCAATTTCTTCTGACGTCATTCCAATATCTACTAACACTTGTTCTAACAACCCTTCCCTCAATTGATTTTTATATTGGGCTAAATGAATGTAAATCGGTAACGGTTTTAGAACTGAAAGAGCAACACTAGAGGAGGTGACTCCTGCTCCACCCGAGGAAGAGGTCGGTATCGCGCTATTCTCCCGATATACTTCCCACAAGCGTTTACACACTTGCAAACAAAGACTGGTTTTGCCAGCGCCGGAATCTCCTAATATCAACAAAGAGCGGGTGTCGCTTTCCGTGAAGATTTTCACTATCTGATTCCGGAGGAGAAAGCGCTCACTCTCCGAAACCTGGGGACGCGAGCCCCCATAAGGGGCTACGTAAATTTCCTTGAGGCGTTCATCAATATCCCCTTCAAATCGTTTTGCTAATTTTTCTTTGGCAGATTCTAAAGACATGATTTATCTCCATTTTGTTAGCGTATCCTAAAATCCTCCCATACGATTCGCTAACGAAGGGAACGCCTACCTTCCTTTGGCCGCGAGTGAAAGTTCAGAAGTATAGACTTTACGCAATATCTAGCATTGTGGCGGCCATTCTATCAAAATTCTCTATGGGTTAATATGTGGTTTTTTTTAAACCTAGGATCCTTTAACAAGAAAGAGATCGATTCAAAAAAATCCTCTTACATAATGGCTTGCATTTATGAACCATCTCGCCATAATAGGGACATTTTTATGTGATGAAGGGAAAGAAATCCTCATGCTGAATAGACACTTCTTAATCATACGGCTTTTTCTACTGGGGATTTGTTTCTCCTTTGCAAATAATGCCTATGCAGTTTTAGATATTGAGTTAACCAATGGTGTGACTCAATCCATTCCCATGGCGGTGCTTACCTTTCAAGGAGAAAATAATCTTGCCTTGGGTCAACCTTTTTCCGCAGTGATTCGTCATGATTTAAATTTAAGCGGGCAATTTGATGCTCGTAACCCTTCTTTAAGAGGAGAAGTGGGGACCCCAGAAGCGGTGGCCATGAATTATCAATATTGGCGTGGGCAATCCGTGGATGATGTTTTAGTAGGGCGCATTCAACCCGTGGGATTTCATCGTTATCAAGTGATGGTGGGATTAGTGGATTTATATCGTGGCACCACAGCACCCACGAAGATTTTAATCAATGAACAATTTAATGTGTCCGATGGAGATTTGCGAGGATTGGCTCATCACATTAGTGACTTAGTTTATGAAAAATTAACGGGTGTGAAGGGAATTTTTTCCACTCGCTTGGCCTATGTATTGGTGACTCAAACCTTGGAGGGGAAAAAACAATATTCTTTACAAGTGTCCGACGTGGATGGTTATCGTCCCAGATCCATTTTGATTTCTCCCCAACCCATTATGTCGCCCTCTTGGTCTCCCGATGGGAAACAAGTGGCTTATGTGAGTTTTGAATCAAAACTGCCAGAAATTTATATTTCCAATGTGACCACAGGGCAGCGACGAAAAATCACTAGTTTCCCCGGTATTAATGGAGCCCCTGAATGGTCCCCGGATGGATCTCGTTTAGCGGTGGCTTTGTCCATGAAACAAAGTAACCCCAATATTTATCTCATTCATTTAGGCACAGGACAGTTAACTCAAATTACTCGAGATAATTCCATTAACACAGAGCCGGCTTTTTCTCCCGATGGTCGTTCTTTAATTTTTACTTCGGATCGAGGGGGTCGCCCTCAAATTTATCAAGTGAATTTAGGAACCTTAGAAACAAAGCGAGTGACTTTCAATGGAAATTATAATGCGAGCGCTTCCTTTTTACCTGACGCAAAAAATATCGTACTATTACACCGCGGCGATACTCTGTTTAACATTGCGGTGATGGATTTGAAAAATGGCACCGTGAAAGAATTAACAAAAGCAGGTCGGGATGAATCCCCCAGTGCAGCACCCAATGGTAAAGTGATTGTGTATGCCACTCGAGTGAATGGCAAAGGAGTTTTGGAAATGGTGTCTATGGATGGAAACGTGCAATTACGTTTACCGGATTTATTGGGGACTGTGCAAGAACCTGCATGGTCGCCGTACATGAGCTAGTTATTAATTTTTGGAGGAACACAGATGATGAATATAAAAAGAACTGTGATGGGTTTCATGTTGGGTGTTACCAGCGTGGGATTAGTGGCATGTTCCAATGCCCATAAATCAGCAGGATTAGAAGATGCTTATGGTGATGGCAGTATGGCTAATGGCGTTCAAACCGCGGGTTTGGGCGAAATGGGTCAATACCGTGGAGATTCCATGCATGGTAGCTGGATGGATGGCATGACCCGTCAAGTGGCGAATCAATTGGGTGTGAATGACAATACGGTTTATTTTGCTTTTGATAGTAGTGCGGTGGAAGAAAAATATAATTACATCGTTCAAGTGAATGCAAATTATTTAAAAGCCCACCCTTCAGCCCATTTGCGTCTTGAAGGAAATACCGATCCTAAGGGAAGTCGTGAATATAACATTGGGTTAGGTCAACGACGGGCAAGTAGCGTAGAACAACGCTTAATGGCTTTGGGAGTGAGTTCTCAACAATTAACTCCCGTGAGTTATGGAGAAGAGCGTCCCGCCGTGCCAGGGGATACGGAAGAAGCTTATGCCTTAGATCGACGAGTGAATCTCGTTTATACCCGCATTGGATAACATCATGATGAAACGAGTTCTACAAAGATTTTTGTTTTTCCCGATTTTTTTCGGGATGAGACGGGTTTTGCTAGGACTTTCGTTTTTCTTGATTTCTTTTATTTCACTGGCGCAAGCATATGCGCCAGTGGAATCCCATTCTCAAGAAGATATGGTTCAGGAAGAGCCAAGACAACAAGAACAATCCAGGGAACCCTTAGTGCCCGCTCAAGAACAAGTGGAAAGAGATCCTGCTTCAGAACAACAAAGTTTAAATTTCATGAATCGTATTGATGAATTACAAAATCAATTACAGTCTTTACGAGGACAAATGGAAGATCAACAACATCAAATAGAACAATTGAAATCTTCCAAAGCCGTGGCTTCTTCCCCAGAAGGGGAAAAACCCTCAGCCACTACTCCCAATACCCCGGCGGTGTCTCAGGCGGATGTATTAAATCAGCAACATCTTTATCAAAAAGCCTATGATGCCATTAGCCAGCGACGTTATAGTGAAGGGAAAACAGAATTACAAATGTATTTGCAACAATATCCCCAAGGAGAATATGCGGTGAATGCCCATTATTGGTTGGGGGAAATTAATCTCATGGGTGGTGATTTAGGCGAATCAGAAAAAGAATTTAAAACCGTCCTTCAAGATTATCCCCATTCACCAAAAGCCATTGATGCCAGTTTAAAATTAGGGTTTATGGCGTACGATGGAGAAGCGTGGGCCCAAGCGAAACAATATTTCCAACAAGTGCTGACTCAGGCCCCCAATACGGCAGCGGCTCAACTGGCAGAGCAACGGTTACAAGAAATGAAACAAACAGGCCATGGGTAATTTTATCAATTGAGAATTTCAGAAATTTTTTATTCCCTTCAGGGAGAAGCCAATGCAGTGGGTTTTCCCACTATTTTTATTCGTTTAACAGGATGTCCTTTACGATGTCAGTATTGTGATAGCGCTTATGCCTTTAAAGGAGGGCGCATCATGACCATGGAAGCTATTTTAGAATCCATTCGTCCTTATAACACTTCTTACGTCACAGTGACGGGAGGAGAACCTTTAGCTCAACCTGAGTGTAAAGAATTATTAAAAGCATTGTGTGATGGATATGCCCACGTTTCTTTAGAAACGGGAGGGGCTTTATCCATTGAGGGAATTGATCCCCGAGTGTCTATTGTTTTAGATCTTAAAACCCCAGGCTCCAAAGAAGCTCATCAAAATAAATGGGAAAATATTTCCCATTTAAAACCTCAAGATCAAGTGAAATTCGTTATTTGTCACGAGGAAGATTTTTTGTGGGCAGTGAATATTCTAGAAGAATATGATTTAAAAAACCGATGCACCATTCTTTTTTCTCCTAGTTACCATGAATTAGAACCTCAACAGTTAGCTAACTGGATCTTAGAAAAGCAACTGCCTGTGCGAATGCAAATTCAGCTTCACAAATATCTTTGGGGCGATGTGCCCGGAAAGTAGAGACAGCAACTCTATATTTTAGAGTCCCGCGGTTGAAATAAAATTTATCCTTGTCTATACAGGATGCCCAAAGAAATTTTCAGGAATTAGAGACATGATCTCAGCAATTAATTACACAAATAAGCAGTAGAGAGGAACAAATTCAGTTAAGTATTAGCGGGTTAACAAGATTAATTTCTAAAAGAACAGCCGACTTATCAAAGATTGAAGGGAAAATAGAAGCTTTAAGAGAAGCTCTTTCTTCTTCCTCATCATCATCTTCTTCAAGCACAGTTAATCCTGAGGTTAGCAGGTTGGCTGAGTTAGAAGATAAACAGAAGAAAATAAGCGAAGAAGTTCAGGAACTGCAAGTGCTATTTGATCAATTAAATACTAACTCTCCATTGTCCAGTAGTGCAAATAATGATACCCTCTCTTTACAGTTTAGGCCAGGGGGTAGTCCTTAAACAATGAAAGGTGAAGTGACATGCAAGAAAGACAACTTATTAAAGATGTTTCTTCTGGAAATCTTTCGGGAGTCAAGGAAGCTCTTTCTGTAAAGGGGCTTTCTGCTGATACGAAGTACCCTCCTTTTGAGCACACCATATTGCACCTTGCTTGCTGGGAGGGTCATGAGGACATCGTTGAATTTCTATTGCAACAAGGTGCTTCGGTGGATGGATTAAACTCCAACTCTGCTACCCCCCTACATGGTTATATTATGGATTCTGTGATGCGACCGAAATTACTGGCTCATGGGAAAAAACTAATTTCTTTATTGCTGCACTACGGCGCAAACCCAACGGTCCCATGCAACAGAGACTCCTTCATAACCATAACTCCTATTATTTCTGCAGTTGGTAAAGACACTTACCCAATCCTAAGAGAAGCTCTTCTCGAAATCTACAAATTTCGCATCTCTATTTTAAAAACAGCCGTAATGAAAGCGATCAAAGGGCTTAAGGAATTTAAAGATGATTCAGTGGATCCTTCTCTTGAAGCTCGTTTATGGTTTTATTCCTTATCAGAAATATTCCAGGCTTTCTTAGTGCGTCTAAGGGAGCTTCAGTGTTTATGCGAGATATTATTAAAAGAACCCCATCGACAGGACCTGTTATCTAACATTTGGAGTGCTTTCGAAAAAAATCAAATTCACACCCAGCGATACTATAAAAGCCTTTTAAAAGAAATAAAAACGGAAGCCCTCAGAGAAGTTCCCTCCTTAGAATCATGGGTTACCGCTACGTTTCAAGAGCTTGAATCGCTGTGGAGTATGTCCTATGAAAAAATGAAAAAACTCCCTTGGGTGCACCAGTGTCATGAAGTCTCTTCCTTAGTATCTTTCCATGAGGGGGCTTCATTTCCAAATACCCCAATTTTTGAAAATTCTTTTTCTAGCAGCGAAGATTCTTTATCCTCTTCATTGGATGTTCCTATACCTGATATAGGGGTAATAGTACCAACCACCATTGTGACTCTTTCTCCCTATCATTCTCCTGCAATCCCAACACCACCTAGTGGTGAGGGAAAGCCTGTGGTGGGGAGTTCTGGGAGAGGAAGTTGGTTTACTTCTTTGACGCCATTGTTTTTCCAAGCTTCTTTTCAGGTTTCTCAGTTTTTTTCAGAAGAAGGACTTCCCTCCTTACAACGAGCATTACAAGAGGACCTTTCTATTGCCATTTTGCTCTTGCAGCAGGGAGCAGATGTTCATAGTTACGTAAATAACAATCCACAACAAGAACATTTGACCACGTATTATCTTCATGGCGGCGAATTCCGTATTTTGCGATTACTAGGATTATATGGTGGGGCACTCCATGAATGTTTTGTTTTGCGAAGCTATAAGCATATCCCCTCTGTTTTTGCTTACCCCTCTTTTGTGGGAGAAAAGACTTTAGTCTTTGCCAGGGCTTCTTACCAATTAAGACAAGCCTTACAGAGAACCATTGAGGAGAAACTCAATTTCATGAATTCTCCGGGCCCTGCTTCCAGCACACCACCCTCTATGGAAGAGAGTTCCTCGAAAGTTGCTTGGGAATTGTTAAAGTGTTATTCCGAGATGGGACATCTTTGGTGGCTGGAAACTCAAGTACCTCCTTCTTCATCCAAAAGTGAATTAGAGAAAAGCATTGATGTGGTGTGTCGACATCATTATGCAGAACAAGCCATCAGTTGTTATGAAAAAGCCTTATCTTATTTAGAAAAAGTGGGTGAATATCAATACCAAGTGAAAAATTTTAGAAACGTCTTATTTAAAGTTTACGCTCGTTTAGCAGAGCTTACAGCTCAACAAGATACGGAACTCCAAAAGTTAGCGAAAAAAGCGGCGTATTTTTCCCAAAGCTGGGAAGAATTATATGAAGTGGCAAAGACTTATTTTAAAAAATTAGAAGAAAAGTCCGATGCGTCTATGTCAACTCCTTTTTTGAAACGACAGGCGAAGGAACAACTAAAATCCTTACGAGAAGCCTTCCAAGGGCTTCAATGTAGTCAGGGGGAAAATAGTTGGGAAGTTGCCGAGAGAAAAATAGATATCATTGAAGCCTGCTTGACGCTAGGAAGAGTGCTCCATGAATCTTCTGAAAAAACAAAAGTGATTCACCAAGCTTTTGAGGATTTGGAAAAACTGACTCAATCTTTAGGCGCTAGAAAAAATTTTCCTGTTTCTTCAGAGACAAAAGTTCCTTTCCAATGTTATCAAAGACTTCTTCGAACTTGGATTTCTTGTTACATGGCCCAATCTCCCATGGAGGAAGGTGATTCCATGAAATATCTCCAGGCTTGTTTGATAGTGGGCAAAGCAGCAGAAGAGGATTACAAAAGGATGCGATGGGCCGCCCAAGAAGAAGGAGCTTCTTTCTTAGAGCTATTAAGAGCATTGTATGAAACATTGCAGCGGGGATATTGCATCCTTTCAAACAATCCTTTACCCAATTTATCTGTTTTTCACGGAGCTCAATTACGTCATCGCGCCTCTTCAACGGCATTCTTTCCTGAATCCATACAGGAAACTTTAGAAGAAAGCAGACCCTTACTGGGTCCTTCCTCCTTACCCAGTTCAAGCCATCCTCTGAGTCGCGAAGAAGTTCTTCAAGACTATGAGAAATTATTGAGTAACTATGATCTTCACATAAGAGCTCCCAGAGAAGAACAGTCCCTAGCTCTATGAAGATTCAGTTATCCGGAATTTCTGGATAACTGCTGCTGACGGTAAGATCTATGATACTAAACAGTACAATTTAGCTGTCATTATCTCAGTTGGATATTGTGTTCATTCGAAGCGTGCGCAGTTTAGATAATGAGCAGTATCAGTATTAAAGGAGTGATACTGCTAATGGATATTTTGGGCGGTTGCCCTTATGTTCTTTTACATAGTACTTTGCCAGATTGTTCTGCATAATCCTCTGCAGTCTGGCCTGAGGCATCTTTAATATTTGCTAAAGCGTTTGCTTTTAATAATAATTGAATTATTTCTTTATTGCCTTTCATCGCTGCTAAATGCAACGCAGTAAATCTCTTTTTAGGGTTACTATCTTGCGCATTAATATTCTCGACACATTGTATAAATATTTTTACATCCGCGACACGCTCATTATGTGCAGCCATTCTTAAGCCTCTTTCTAAACTTTCTTGAGAATTATTTGATAGCCCATATTTTGTCAACATTGCTTCTGAGATAGGAAGTGCTCGTTTGAATAATCTTGGAGATGAGGAGGATGCTGCTGCTCTCTCCCTATCTCCACTCTTGTATTTATCGTTGTTACGTATAGTATCATCTTTTTTGCTTTCAAGAACATCTTCGGTCTTTTTAGCTTTCAATATAGATTCTAATTGTTCTAAAGAGATAAGGTTGGAAATCTGAGTTTTTTTAAATTGAGTAGTAAGTTCTTTAATACGTTGCAAAACCCTTGGTAAGTAAGTTTTTATTTTCTTTTTTAATTTAATAGATTCACTTAAAAAATTAGTAAAGTCTTTTATTTTGTCTCTTTCAGATTGAGGCCATGTTGCTGTTAATGCTAAATATCTTTCAAAATATGAAATACTAGAACTAAAATCGCCACTTTTTTCATAGCAGTACCCTAATAAGAATGCCATTTCTGCAGCTAAATTATCAGTAATATGTTTTTCATCGTAAATTTTAAATGCGATTAAGAGTAATTCTTTACTTTGAGACAGTTTATTACTTCTAAAATAAAATTCTCCTAACCTGAAAAAATGATATGCAGTAATGTGATGATTATCTCCCCATCTATCTTTACTTATTTGTAATGCTTCAACGAGACAATGCTCTTCTTCAGATAGGTTATGTTGAAAACGATAACCTATAGCCAAAAATTCTAATACAACCCCTTTACGCGGGAGCTCAGGAAATTGCTCATTTATTACACATAAGGCGTCTTCAAGCTTTTGTATTGACTGTATAAATTTATTAGTGCGTAAATAAAGATATCCTAGCCCTACTAATATTTCTGTATATATAGTATAGAATGCTTTATTTTTTTTCTGCGAGGTGGAGTTATGAAAAGTTAATGCTTTTAAAAAGGCTGCTTCTGCTTCAGGGAAATTTTCCGCAAGAGAGTGAGCTTGAGCTAAACTAAATAAAATCTGTTCTTGTTGTGGAACAGATAACAAATTTTTCATTTCAAGTATAAAGTTTAATTGCTCAGTATATATTGCGCCTTCGTTTTTATTTTCATTATGACAAATACTTATCAGTAATGTAAGAACTTCAGCGACGCTGTAATGATAGTGGCCATAGAATCGCTGATTACGTTGTAGTATTTCTTTGGCATATTGTTTCGCTTTAAGCCAATCTTTTTGCTCTATACATCGTGATATAAAGATAGTGCAAAGAGCATTTACCTCATTAGGATCATCATGCCAATCACAGTGACCGTCATGATTATCTTGGAGTAAGGGTATTATTTTTGATACTTTCTGATAAAAATAAACAGGTTCATCCTGATAAAGAAGCATAAATCCTATTATCTGTTTTAAAAAATTGTGCTGTTTATTAGAATGTGCAGTTTCTTCTAATTTTATTGATTCATTAATGAATCCTTCCGCTGTTGAGCAGTTTCCTAAATGGTAGTAAAAAATACCTGACACTAGCATAAAAAAACAATTCAATTCTGGATGATTTTTTGTTTTTAAAACTATTTCTGCTTTAGTTAATAAATCTTTGGCTTGGGAAACATTACCTTTTCCTAAATTCAAACAAACTAAGAAAAGTAGAGACGTGACTTGAGAAGTAAATTGAGGTTCACCTTTTATATTTGTACTAAAAGATTGAGCGTTTTCTAAATGCTGCTGGGCAGATATAATGTTATTCATAGCCATATAAATATTACCTAAATGAAGTGAAAACGTTGCTTTCATTTCACTTTGTTTTTCTTTTTCTGATAGTTGATCGCAAATTTTTAGTGCCATTTCTGCTATGCTTTTTGCTTTATTTAACCTTCTGCCATTCATCATGTAAAATAGAGTTAATGTATTAAATAGTCCTAACCAAGCTTCTAATTCCCATTGTTCGATTCTTTCTGGAATATAGTGGGTAAGAGCTTCTAAATGACTTATTGATATATCCCCTCCATCCATACAAAGAGCAAGCATGCTAGCCCGCGTTTGCAGGCTTTGGAGTCTTCTTGTAGCATAAGATAAAGATTGTAAAATGTTCATAATATAAAGAGTAGTATGAAGAGGATAGCCATAATAATATGCTACGGCGATTCCTAATAAGCACATAACAAATATAAATTTATATAGTGTTTCGCCCTTAAATCTTGGAGCAATTTCGTTAAGAATTTCATGAAATATGGTGTATATTATTGTACAAAGTATGGATTCACTAAAAGACATAGGCTTTTGTAACAAATAATTTATTAGTGTTAATCCTAGAAATCCAACTATAGCTCTTAATATGACACTGGCGGTTTTATAAGGAGAGGATGATTGTTCAGATAAATTTATTTTACGAATAACTTCTTGAAACAAGGGAAGGAAATTTATGAGTTTTTTCTCAGATCGACCACTAATAAACGAATAAATACTCAGTTCATGTAACAATTCATTCCAATTCTCATCATTGTAATTGCTAAACTCTGGTAATTTTCTTAAAAAAATCTCTGGGATATTACGGGATGCTAAATAAGAGCAATACTCTAATAATATTCTTGCATCTGGATATTTTGTCTCAATTTTTTTTAAGCTGATTTCCCAGGTTACAACTAAAGGATGTTGATAATCGGGTAAATACATAAACCGCTTATCTTTTAATAAAGTTAAGTCATTTTTTGCCTTTTTATATAATTTAATGTAATCCTCCAATGTAACATTACGATTTTCTTGAATATAAGCGCCGGCTTGAGCCAATGCTAAAGGAAAATTTGAGAGAAGATCAGATAATTCAGTGGCTAGTTCATCTTCTTCTGGAATAAAAGATTCGGCTTCCGAACCTTTTATCCAGTGATGTAATAATTGTTTGGACTCTTCTGGATTTAAAAGACCTAACTGAACTGGTAGTAGTTGTCCAATTTGCCAATTTTCATTTTGAGAGGTTATGACAATATGGTTATATCCAGCTGCAAACATAGAAAAAGACGGCAAATACGACATCAAAGATTTTTTGTCGGTAGCATTATCAAATATTAATAAACAATCTGCTATCTCACGTAATCGTAGCATCACCCATTCACGAATTTGATCTGGATTTTGTTTTTTAATTTGAATGGGGTGAATAGGTGGTTGAGAGATTAAAACTGAACTTTTATTGCTAATTTCATTAGCCAACTCTGAATAACAATCATCAATCGTTTGTGTTGATTCGCAATTGATCCACCATACTAATTGATATCTTTTCCTGTGCGAATAAGCATATTCTTTTGCTAATCGTGATTTTCCTATGCCTCCTATACCAGTAATAGCTTGGGCAATATATATTTCTCGAGAGGATTCAAAATTTTTAGCAATATAACCAAGTTCTTCTTTACGACCACAAAAGTAATCATTACATGCAGGAACGTTCCAAATCAGAGGAAATTCTTGTCTTATTTTCTCCTTATTAGGGGCTGTAAAATGCGAAGTTATCTGCTGCAAAGTTATATTTTGATCACTCGCAAGCCCTACTGCACAATTTATATAGATATTAGGCGGAGTTTTGTTGGGTTCCCAAGCCCCGTTATCTACTTTGGGCCGAAAGTAGCTTCCTCAACAGAAGGTAGGTAAGAGGACGAGGAGGAAGCAACATTTTGTGATTGGGCTACTTGTTTTAGTCTTGCAACTTCTCGCTTAATGTTATGCACTAATGCTTCTGCAGCTCTTTGATTGTCAAAGTCTAACTGAATAATGTATTCCTTTTTAGTAATCACAGTACCATGAATATAATCAAGTGACCCTGTCCCACTAGGGCCTGTTAGCATCAATTGCAAGGATTGCAAGAGTTCTCTTTGATGTATTGACAAGCCAAGGGCGGAATAATCTAAGTTCACTCTAAAAATATCTCTGATTTGCACATAACTCACTCCTGCTCCAGACGAAAAGAAAGTTGGCACAGATTGGGTATAGGAGGAACTCGAGCAAGGGGGTTGTGAGTTGCTAGATGGTGCGAAAAGACGCGCCAACTCTGGTTTAACCCCAGGAGATACCACCGTAGAGTTTGTCTGAGGGGCCATGGCTCTTGCGCTATCGATAAATACAGACACACCTGGTTTTATCCCGTTACATAATTCGAGGATCTTAGCCAAATCCATGTTTTTGTAATCATCTTCATCTAATAACCGAACAGCATGAGTGCCTGGTACTTCTGCCGTTGCAGTTCGGATAATAAGTTGGCTTTGAAACGTTTCTACAATGTGTGCAATGTCATGTCTTAATTGCTCCATTTCCTCTCTTGTCGACGCATTGTTTAGTTTTTGGTTAAGTGCATCGTAGGTTTCTCCTAGATACACTGAAAAAGAGGGGATGCCATATCGAGCAAGTAAGCTTAATAATTCGCGTTGAAAGTCAAAGATAGTTCCCAGGTAATCGGAGGAAAGAACAATTTCTCGGGTATTGCCAATGGATTCGATGTGAAATTGCGAAAGAAGACGGTTACCTTCCTCGCCATAAAGCATTTTTAAATCATTATTCCAACCTAAAGTACCTACAGTTTCTTCGCGGCCTAAGATTAAATCATTTAAGAAATTTTGAACCTGACGGTCAAAGTGGGCGATTTTAATACGACGCTGACTGATTTGTTCACTCGAATAGGTACTGTAATGGTCCCGCATCGCTAAATTTAAGCGCTGCTCCAAATCTTGTAACACCTCCTCAGTAGGTCTTGGGTCGCGTTGCAAATGACCTATGATGGTGTTTGTTTCGCCTAGAATTTTATCGAGCCAAGTATCCGTTGGTTGACTTTTAATATAACGTTTATAAAGGGTATTTAAGAATTTAAAGGGTAATTTAACTGCTTCTATCTTAATGTGTTCAACTGCGCTGGTTAAATTTTGATAAGGGCTGTAATCCACCTGAGGCCAATCTATCATTTGCCGAAAATGATACGGTTGACCTGTTTCAGGATTTAAACCTAATACTATATTTCCCATTAAATGGTCCATCACAAAGCCAAAGCGAATCTGCTCTGCGCCTGAAAGATGCCAAATGGTTCCTGTGGACGTACCAAATGTGCTAACGACTGTCGGCATTGCACAGAAATTTTGAATATTCAGCTGACTAATAATGATATTTTCTTTTTGGCTTATGTTGTTTGAACTGAGAGCATTTAAGAATTCTACCGCCCCCGGGCTATCAAAAACGACTGCGCTCATATCTGGGTAATAGGTTTGTTCTAGCTCATGACGCTGTGACCAAAATACACAAATCTGCGCTAAAAAACCTCCCAAGGAATGACCAGTTGTAGAAAATCGATAACCTTGCTCGCGAAGTGCAAGCACCCTAGAGTGACTCAGCGAAGCCACAGCAGAATGAACAAAAGAACCTGGTCGTAGGTGTATAACCGATTCTAAATCAGTGAGCCATGAATCAGCATTCTGCGAACCACGATGTGCAAGCACCACTTGCTTCGTTATCGCATTTACCCAAATACTCGCATGGTAGCCATTTTCTTCAATATCTGTTTCTACGCGCCAACCATGACTTGATAAAAACTGGTAGGCATCATGACATTCAGCGGGCAGCGGCACCGGGTTCGCCAAATCGCTATGATATGCTAGTTGGCTAATTAAAGCATATTCATAAGGGCTGGGGTTTACAGGTAAGCGAAGCGGAGTAGTTTTCATTGTAAATATCCTCATAAAAATAAAAATGTAATCATTTTGAATGACCTGTAAATAATGTCAAGGTACTTAAAGAATGGACAGGGCAACCACATCTAAATTATTCACTGAATTAAAGTAGTTCTAAATTCGTCAGAAAAAGCTGGCATATTTTGCTTTCGCTTGACGCTTGCCTCAACCGAAGTGTTTTTTCGAATAATATTGAGGGCGATATGGCGAAAGATAGCAAAGTTTTCTGGCGATGCCTCTTTTCGAATCCTAGATTCATCTTCTCTGAAGGTCAGATCTAATTATTTCTAATAAAAGGAGCTCATTTGATTATACAATCCCTCATATTGTCGATCTTTAGATAGTTATTTTTTCTAAATGCTCAAATCTTAGATGACCTTACCCTAGGGGACAACCGGCGTGATTGTCTTTCTACCATCTTGTGTTACAATCGGGTCCCATCTTACTTTCCAATCGAGCATCAACAATCAAGAGCGTGGTGTTTTAATGACACAATATATTTTTATTACAGGTGGCGTGGTTTCATCCTTAGGGAAGGGTATTGCAGCCGCTTCTTTAGGAGCCTTGCTAGAGGCGCGAGGCCTAAATGTGACACTGTTGAAATTAGATCCCTACATTAATGTGGATCCGGGCACCATGAGCCCTTTTCAACATGGGGAAGTGTATGTCACAGAGGATGGGGCAGAAACAGATTTAGACCTAGGCCATTATGAGCGATTCCTTCGTACGAAAATGTCACGACTCAATAATTTTACCTCTGGATGTGTGTATGCCAATGTGATCCGAAAGGAACGTCGAGGAGATTACTTAGGAAAAACCGTGCAAGTGATCCCCCACATTACGGATGAAATTAAACGCTTAATTCGCGCAGGTTCGGAAAATAAAGATATTGTTTTAGTGGAAATTGGCGGCACCGTGGGGGACATTGAATCCTTGCCTTTCTTAGAAGCCATTCGACAAATACGAGTGGAATTAGGTGCCCATAATGCCATTGATATTCACTTAACCCTCGTTCCCTATTTAGCAAGTGCTGGGGAAGTGAAAACAAAACCCACCCAACATTCTGTGAAAGAATTACGTTCCATTGGAATACAGCCGGATATTTTAATTTGTCGTTCCGTACAAAGTATTTCGGAAGATCAGCGGGCCAAAATTGCTTTATTCACTAATGTGGAATCAGAGGCAGTCATTTCTTTACCCGATGCCCACACCATTTATGGCATTCCCATGTTACTGAAGGAACAACATTTAGATGATATTGTGTTGAAAAAATTGCAACGACAAGCACCACCCGCAGATTTATCTGAATGGGAAGAAGTAGTGTCTCGATTATTAAACACAGAGCATGAAGTAAAAATTGGCATGGTGGGGAAATACATCGAATACATGGATGCTTATAAATCCCTGATTGAAGCCCTGACCCACGCAGGAATAAAAAACAAAGCTCATGTCACCATTGAATATATTGACGCAGAAAAAATTGAAGCAGAAGGCCCCGAACTTTTAAAAGGGTTAGATGCCATTCTTGTGCCCGGCGGATTTGGTAGCCGAGGGGTGGAAGGAAAAATCATGGCAGCCCGTTATGCTCGAGAAAATCGAATTCCCTATTTAGGCATTTGTTTAGGAATGCAATTGGCCGTGGTGGAATTTGCAAGACATGTAGTGGGAATGGAAAAAGCCAATAGCACGGAGTTTGATGAAGATACTCCGTACCCTGTGATCGCTTTAGTGACGGAATGGCAATCCAAAGAAGGATCGGTGGAGACGCGGAAATCCGATGATGACAAGGGTGGCACCATGCGCTTAGGTGGCTATGAATGTCACTTAACTCCCGGATCCCTGGCTCGTACACTCTATGGGCAAGACACCATTGTGGAGCGTCATCGTCATCGTTATGAAGTGAATGGCTCTTTGATTTCCCAATTAGAAGAGAAAGGGCTTCGAGTCTCAGGTCGTTCAAAAGATCATTTAGTGGAATTAGTGGAATTACCAGGACATCCTTGGTATTTAGGATGTCAATTTCATCCGGAGTTTACCTCTACACCGCGAGATGGCCATCCCTTATTTGCAGATTTTATTCGAGCTGCCATTTCCCACCATGAAAAAAAATCTTAAGGAGGATACCCAATGAATCTATGTGGATTTGAAGTGGGATTAAAACATCCTTTCTTTTTAATTGCAGGGCCCTGTGTGATTGAAAGTGAAAGTTTAACTTTAGAAACGGCAGGGTTTTTAAAGAAAATCACGGAAGAACTCCATATTCCTTTTATTTTTAAATCTTCTTTTGATAAAGCCAATCGCACTTCCCATGCCAGTTTTCGAGGCATTGGTATTGAAGAGGGATTAAGGATTTTAGAGCGAGTGAAAAAAGACGTGGGCGTACCTGTTTTAACGGACGTGCACGAAGATACTCCTTTGGAAGAAGTGGCTTCTGTGGTGGATGTATTACAAACCCCCGCTTTTCTTTGTCGACAAACTAATTATCTTCAACGAGTGGCTCGTTGTAAAAAACCAGTGAATATTAAAAAAGGGCAGTTCCTATCTCCCTGGGAAATGACTTCCGTGGTGGAAAAAGCACGAGCGGTGGGAAATGATCAGCTGCTAGTGTGCGAACGGGGAGCTTCTTTTGGATATAACAATCTTGTTTCCGACATGCGTTCCCTCGTGATTTTAAGAGAAACCCAATGTCCCGTGGTGTTTGATGCTACCCATTCCGTGCAATTACCGGGAGGGCAGGGAACTTCCTCCGGAGGACAACGAGAATTTATTCCCGTGTTAGCTCGAGCCGCGGTGGCAGTGGGAGTGTCGGGAATTTTTATGGAAACCCATCCTAATCCAGAGGAAGCCTTAAGTGATGGTCCTAATTCATGGCCCTTAAGTGATATGTATTCCCTCCTCGCTCAATTAAAAGAAATTGATAGACTAATTAAAAAAGAGAATTAATTATGAGTACTATTCAGAAAATCATGGCCCGAGAAATCTTAGATTCCAGGGGAAATCCCACCGTAGAAGCAGATGTGATTTTAACAAAGGGTGTCTTAGGACGTGCTTCCGTTCCTTCAGGGGCTTCTACCGGTTGTTTTGAAGCTTTAGAATTGAGGGATGAAGATAAAAAGCGTTATGGTGGAAAAGGAGTTTTAACTCCTGTGACTCACATTCATCATTCTTTACAACAAGCCCTGCAACAACACTCTTTTGAAAATCAACAACAGTTGGATGAAACCTTATTAGCTTTAGATGGCACGGATAATAAACGCACCTTTGGCGCTAATGCTCTCTTAGCGATTTCCTTAGCCTTCGCTAGGGCTCAAGCCGCAGAAGAGGGAGTTCCCTTATTTCAACATTTAAATCCTAAAGGTCCCTATGTATTGCCGGTTCCCATGATGAATATTATTAATGGGGGAGCCCATGCGGATAATAATGTGGATTTGCAAGAATTTATGATTGTGCCTGCAGGAGCACCTTCTTTTTCTGAAGCATTGCGATATGGCGCGGAAATTTTTCATGCCCTTAAACACTTATTGAAAACCCGAGGGTTAAATACAGCCGTGGGGGATGAGGGTGGTTTCGCTCCCAATCTTCGATCGAATCAAGAAGCCTTGGATATTATTATGGAAGCCACGGAGTGGGCGGGATATGCACCAGGAAAAGATATTTTCTTAGCCTTAGATGTGGCAAGTTCAGAATTTTATAGAGAGGGTGCTTATCACTTAGATTCAGAAAAACGCGTCTTATCTCCCGACGCCTTCATCACCTATCAAGCCGACTTAGTTCGCCAATATCCCATTGTGAGTATTGAAGATGGCATGGCAGAACAAGATTGGGAGGGATGGAAACAATTAACTCAAGTTTTAGGATCCCACACTCAATTAGTGGGAGATGATTTATTTGTAACAAATGAAGTGATTCTAAAACGAGGGATTGCAGAGGGAGTGGCTAACGCCATTTTAATCAAATTAAATCAAATCGGTACTCTTTCAGAAACCTTGAATGCCATAGAAACCGCAAGGGAAGCGGGATATAAATCCATTATTTCCCATCGCTCTGGGGAAACAGAAGATACCTTCATTGCAGATTTAGCCGTTGCCAGTGGAGCGGGGCAAATTAAAACAGGTTCTTTATGTCGTACAGATCGTGTGGCAAAGTATAATCAACTGCTTCGAATTGAAGAGTGTTTAGGAGAGGCTGCGTATTTTCCAGGGAAAACCATTTTTGACCGGTAATTTCATGATCACACCCATGCGTTTTTTCATCTTTGTATTACTCTTATTGCTAGGGGTTTTACAATATAAAATTTGGTTTTCTCAACATGGTATGAGAGAAGTGACCCAATTGAAGAAAGCCATTGCCATGCAACAAAAGGAAAATGATCAATTAACAAAACGTAATGACACCCTAGAAGAAGAAGTGCGAGAATTAAAGCAAGGAAAGGCCGCTGCTGAAAAAAGAGCGCGATACGATTTAGGAATGGTAAAGAAAAATGAAACTTATTATCAATTTGTTCATTAGGAAGTCATGGTTATGAGAATTTTGCTCAGTAATGATGATGGGGTTTATGCACCCGGATTAAATGTTCTTGCGGAAGCATTGCGAGAAATTGCAGATGTGAATGTGGTGGCTCCCGATCGCAATCGAAGTGGTGCAAGTCATTCCTTAACTTTGGACAATCCTGTACGAATAAAAACCTTAGATAATGGGTTTGTGAGTGTGGAAGGAACACCTACGGATTGTGTTCACTTAGCTTTGACGGGATTATTAAATGAATTGCCTGATATAGTGGTGTCAGGAATCAATGCAGGGGCCAATTTAGGAGATGACGTTTTATATTCAGGCACCGTGGCAGCAGCCACAGAGGGTCGTTCCTTAGGACTTCCTGCCATTGCAGTGTCTTTATTGGGTGAAGAGTGTCGACATTATGACACTGCAGCGTCAGTGGTGAAGCAGTTACTCTTATCCATCCATTTAACCGCTTTACCTCAACAAACGATTTTGAATATTAATGTACCTGATATCCCACTTCACATTCTTCAGGGATTTGAAGTGACTCGCTTCGGAACACGCCATGGGGCAGAACCCACCATTAAACAAACCGATCCTCGGGGAGAGCCCATTTATTGGATTGGTCCTCCGGGATTAGAGCAAGATGGAGGGCCGGGAACGGATTTCTTTGCAGTGAATCAGGGACGAGTATCCATTACTCCCATGAAAGTAGATTTTACTCATTATCAAGTCATAGAACCCCTAGAAGATTGGGTGAAAAAACTCAATACACCTCCTGCCATGCCCTAATGATGAAACTTTGCCAGGGCTCCCCGCTGAAATTTGGCATCAAGTTTGCAAGATTTTTTCATTGAAATTCAAGGGGCTAGCATTCATGCACTAGTCCTTGTATGATGAAACTTGCAATTACCATGGAAGGTAAAGGAGAGGCTTATGGCAACAAGAAAGCCCCCCAAAAAGTCAGAGGGATCTGAATTAAAAAAGGGGGAAGAGGATCATTTTGTTGATCTAGAAGAGGCAGAGTTAGAAGATCTGGGAGATGAGGAAGAAGGTCCTTTTCTAGAAGAGGAAGAGGCAGAGGCAGAGGAAACATCTTCTTTTGTTTCAGAAGAATCCATCAGCGACATGCCCCACCTCTTTGAGTCCAAAGAATCCTCGGGAAAAATGTTTGATGCCACCCAAATGTATTTGGGTGAGATTGGTTTTTCACCCTTACTCACTCCTGAAGAAGAAGTGTATTACGCCCGCCGTTCCCTCAAGGGAGATGAAGAAGCCAGAAAAAGAATGATTGAAAGTAATCTTCGTTTAGTGGTTAAAATCGCACGCCGCTATATTAATCGAGGTTTAGCGTTGTTAGATCTCATTGAGGAAGGAAACTTAGGACTCATTCGAGCGGTGGAAAAATTTGATCCCGAACGAGGATTTCGATTTTCCACCTATGCTACATGGTGGATCCGTCAAACCATTGAACGGGCTATTATGAATCAAACCCGCACCATTCGATTGCCCATCCATGTGGTGAAAGAACTCAATGTGTATTTAAGAGCCGCTAGAGAGTTAACTCAAACTCTCGATCATGATCCAACGCCTGAGGAAATCGCAGAATTAGTGGATAAACCCATTGAAGAAGTGAAACGCATGCTGGGGTTAAATGAAAGAATGACTTCTGTGGATACCCCCATTGGTAAAGATGGAGATAAAAGTCTTTTAGAAACCTTAGCCGATGAGAATAATGCGGATCCTGCGGAAGTATTATTAGACGCCAATTTAAAAGCGAATATTGATCAATGGATTTCTGAGTTACCGGAAAAACAACGGGAAGTGTTGGCCCATCGTTTTGGGTTACATGGATATGAGAAAGCCACCCTAGAAGAAGTTGGGAAAAAAATTGGATTAACTCGGGAACGCGTTCGTCAAATTCAAGTGGAAGCTTTAAAAGCCTTGCGGGAAATCATGGAAGAGCATGGGTTGTCCAGTGAAATGATTTTTGAGGAATAGAGCATTCGAGATCGTGGGTACGCCGATGAGGGTCCCGAGGTTTTGTGCAAACACGCCGTGAATCCGTCCATGGAGGCTTCGTTGCGGCATCCATGCCGCAAAGAGTTTGCCCAAAGCCCCGGGCACCCTCATCGGCTATTAGAACTCCAAACAAGGTTCGAGAAGAGAAGGAGAAGGATCTAACCCTTTTCCGCTGCCATCCCTGCTTCCTCCGCTGTCATCCCTGCTCTTTCCGCTGTCATCCCCGCGAAGGCGGGGATCCATCCTGCTGCCGCTATAAGTTACATGAAGCGTAAGGGAAAGACATTGAAGAGAATTCTTACTCCACCGGCTTATGAGGGGAGTTGCAAAGGGATGAATGGATCCCCGCCTTCGCGGGGATGACAGCAAAAAGCACGGAGATGACAGCAGAAAATGTGCTAGGGCTAATCTTCTACTGCTAAGGCTAATTCTTGGTCGGGGAGTGTGATATTGAGTTCTAGTACAGAACTATCGCCGCGACGTTCTAATTCCACTTTTACTTGTTCGCTAATGGCGGAGCGATCAATTTTGAGATATTTGGAAATCACTTCTAGCAATTCTTGCTGCATGAGGGCTAACAATTCCGTGTTATTCCGTTTAGAACGTTCATGGGAAATAATAATTTGTAACCGTTCCTTTGCAATGTTGGCGGAAGAGGGTTTATTAAATTTTGAATTAATGTATTTAAGAAGACTCATGCGGGGATTTCCTCCTTGCTTTTCGTGCTAAAAATCCGTTTTAGCAAATTTGATTTTTGTAATTGAATAAAGCGGAATGGTTTTTCTTCCCCTAATAAACGAGCTACTGCATCATGATAGGCTTGGCCTGCATCACTTTCTTCATCTAAAATCACAGGAACACCAGAGTTAGATGCTTTTAAAACCGCTTGAGATTCAGGAATGACGCCCAACAAGGGAACCGACAAAATTTCTTCCACATCTGCAAGACTTAACATTTCTCCCCGGCTCACACGAAGGGGTGAGTAACGGGTAATGAGTAAATGCTCTTTAATGGGGGGGCGATTTTCTTCGGCTCGCTTTGATTTACTAGAAAGAATCCCTAGGATTCGATCGGAATCTCTCACGGAGGATACTTCTGGATTAGCCACTACAATGGCTTCATCTGCAAAATAGAGAGCCATTAAAGCGCCACGTTCAATGCCTGCAGGAGAATCACAAATGATGTAATCAAATTCTTTGGATAATTCATTGAGAACTCGTTCTACACCTTCCTCTGTCAATGCATCCTTATCTCGTGTTTGAGAAGCTGGGAGAATGTAAAGATTTTCAACTCGTTTGTCTCGAATGAGTGCTTGTTGTAATTTGGCTTCATCATTAATGATGTTGACAAAGTCATAAACAACTCGTCGTTCACAACCCATAATTAAATCAAGGTTACGTAAGCCCACGTCAAAGTCGATAACAACGGTTTTAAAACCGCGCAAAGCAAGTCCCGTTGCAATAGCAGCACTGGAAGTTGTTTTTCCAACGCCTCCTTTCCCTGAAGTGACAACGATGATTTTAGTCAAAGGAAACTCCTATCATGTATTAAAATTTCTTATTGAATGGGAACAATATTACTTTTTTTTTACAAAATACGCAACGAGGGGATCTTTAATTCTTATTTGTAACTTTCTAAAACAAGACGCTCTTCTTTTAAATAAATTTGAAGACAAGTTTCATTTTGAAATGCTAAAAAATCTTCACTGAGTTGATAAATGCCAGCGATGGATAATAATTCAGCTTCTAATAGATTACAAAAAATTCGCGCATTTTGATTTCCGTGAATTCCTGCAAGGGCACGACCTCGTAAAGCGCCATACACATGGATGGAGCCCGCGGCTAATAATTCTGCACCGGGACTCACGGAGCCAATGATGATGAGATCCCCTTCTTTTGCGTAAATTTGTTGCCCAGAGCGAACAGGTTGATCCAAAATCATGGTGGTGGAAGGCGTATTTTTTTCCGCCTTTGGTTCAGGCGCTTGAGTGGAAGGAGAGGGGGATTGCACATTGGGAAAACAAGGTAATCCCGCTTCTTTTGCAAGGGAGGTGAGGGTTTCACAGAGTCCTCGAACCCCCACTAAAAACAGATTTAATTTTTTTAGCATTTCTTGAAGAGCAGTAAAATCAATATGACTAGGAGTAATAGCTGAAATATCTAATACCAAGGGAGCCATTTTAAAAAATTGAGGTGCTTTTTCCACGGTGCGGGAAAGTTCTTCTTGAATTTTATTCAAATCTTCAGTGTAAAGATGAAGAACCGTTAGGGTAAAAAGGCTTCCCTTTAGTTGGCAAGCGCGAGAGTCATTATATTTTTGTGCGGCCATAAAATTCCTTTGTTTTGTTAGGATACAACATGCATGGTATATTCATTTTTTTTGTGGCAGACTGGTGGAGTTATTAAACTCAACGAAGCGCCATGATAAATCGAATGAAGGAGAAGGATCAAGATGGAAAAAATTTGGTTATCTACGTATCCAAAAGGCGTTCCTCCAGAAATCCCTCCTCTTCCTTACCCTTCCTTATCTGCACTGTGTGAAGACGCTTGTAAAAAATACTCAAAGGATGTGGCCTTTGATAATTTTAATGTAACACTGACTTACGGACAATATAAAATATTGGCAGAGCGATTCGCTAGTTATTTACAACATGGATTAGGATTAAAAAAAGGGGATCGCATCGCCATCATGTTACCTAATACACTGCAATATCCAGTGGTCATGTTAGGAATTTTTCTCATGGGAGGAGTGATTGTAAATATTAATCCGCTCTATACCCCTCGCGAATTAGAACATCAATTAAAAGATTCAGGTGCCACCACCATTATTATTTTAGAAAATTTTGCCCATACTTTAGAAGCATGTATTAAAAACACAGAGATTAAACACGTGATCACCACACAGATTGGAGATTTATTTCCAACGCTGAAACGATATATTTTTAACTTTGTGGTGAAGAGAATTAAAAAATTAGTGCCTCCTTGGCATTTAGAAAATAGTATTTCTTTTCCCGATGCTCTTTCACAAGGAGACATTGAACCTTATCATCCCGTGGAACTGTTTCCAGAAGATCTGGCATTTTTGCAATATACGGGAGGAACCACAGGGGTGGCAAAAGGTGCTGAGTTAACTCACCGAAACATGGTATCTAATGTGATGCAGGCTTCCTTATGGCTGGGTGCTTATTTAAAAGAGGGAGAGCGGCAAGTGGTGGTGTCTCCATTGCCTCTCTATCATATTTTTTCCCTCACCGCGAATTTGTTGCTGTTTATATATCTTGGCGCAAAAGATATTTTAATTACAAACCCTAGAGAAATTTCTTTACTCATTCGTTTAATAAAAAATAAAAAGTTTACTGTGATTACAGGGGTAAATACTTTGTTTAATGCTTTATTACACAACCCCCATTTTAAAGAAATTGATTTTAGTCATTTACGCTGTCCCTTTGGTGGTGGGATGGCAGTGCAATCTGGGGTGGCAGAAGAATGGTTTCGAAGAACAGGGTATGTTTTATCGGAAGGATATGGATTGACAGAATGCTCCCCCGCAGTGACCATTAATCGTTTTGATGAAGATCATTTCACAGGAAGTATTGGACTACCGGTTCCCTCCACAGAAATTTCCATTCGTAATGAACAAGGAGAGGAAGTGCCTTTGGGAGAAGAAGGAGAATTATGTATTCGTGGCCCCCAAGTGATGCGAGGATATTGGAAGAACCCTGAAGAAACGGCAAGAGCTTTTTATCCCGGTGGATGGTTCCGAACGGGAGATTTAGTGAAAATGGATGAAAAAGGATTTATTTATTTATTAGAACGAAAGAAAGACATGATTATTGTCTCTGGATTTAATGTGTATCCCACAGAAGTGGAAGATGTGCTTGGGAAGCATCCTGATATTAAAGAAGTGGCAGTGATTGGTGTAATCTCTCCTGCTGGAGATGAACAAGTGAAAGCAGTGATTGTTCCTAAAGTCTCAACTCTTACGCCAGAAGCAGTGATTGCTTATGCAAGAACCCAACTCACCGGCTATAAGGTTCCCAAAGTAGTAGAGTTTGCAACGGAACTTCCAAAAACTCCTGTAGGGAAAATATTACGACGAGCTTTGCGTGAGGGAACTCAATGAGCGAAGAAAAAATTTGGATTTCTCATTATCCTCCTCATCTCCCTTCCACCATTGATATGAGTCAATATTCTTCTTTAGTGGATTTCTTTGAAGACATTTGCAAACGGTATAAACATCGCGTGGCCTTTGAAAGTTTGGGAGTGGAATTAACCTACGAAAAACTTTATGAAGCGGTGAATCGTGTAGGAAGTTATTTACAACAAGTATTAGGTATTCAGAAGGGCGATAGGGTAGCCATCATGTTACCTAACGTACTTCAATATCCTATTTTATTTTTCGCTATTTTAAAAATCGGCGGCGTGGTGGTGAATGTAAACCCTTTATATACCGCAAGAGAAGTGGCGCATCAGTTAAAAGACGCGGGCGCAAAGGCGGCCATTGTGTTAGAAAATTTCGCGCACACTTTAGGATCTTGTATGGAGGAAACACGCCTTCAATCCGTGATAGTGGCAAAGTTCAGTGATTTTTTTCCTCCTTGGAAATCATACTTCGTAGATTTCATTTTGAAATATGTCAAAAGAGTGATCCCTTCTTGGCATATCAAGAAAGTTGTTTTTTTTAAAGAAATGATGGAACACAAGGAAAATAGGGTATTGAATCCAGTGCCCTTATGTTTGGAAGATTTAGCCTTGCTTCAATATACGGGAGGCACCACGGGAATTTCTAAAGGCGCTGAGTTAACCCATGGAAATTTGGTAGCGAATTTATTACAAACTTCTGCATGGCTACAAACTGCTTTTGATAAAGAAGAAGAACATGAAGCTTTATCTGCTTTACCTCTTTATCATATTTTTGCACTCACGGTGAATTTATTAACCTTTATGTATTTTGGTACTACGAATCACTTGATTGCCAATGCAAGAGATCTATCTTCCTTAATCACTTGCTTTCAAAAACATAAAATTCACGCTCTTACGGGAGTGAATACTTTATTTAACGCACTGGTCAATCATCCTTCTTTTGAAAAATTAGACTTTAGTGTTCTTCGTTGTACTTTTGGGGGGGGCGCTGCGGTGCAACGTTCTGTTGCGGAAAAATGGCAGCGTGTCACAGGATGTCCTTTGATTGAAGGATATGGTCTTACGGAATGTTCTCCCGTGGTGACGGTGAATTTATTAGAAACGAAAGAGTTTTCAGGAGGTATTGGTTTTCCCATTCCTTCTACGGAAGTATCCATTCGTAACGAGGAAGGAAATGTGGTGCCTTATGAAGAGCCGGGAGAATTGTGTGTTCGCGGTCCTCAAGTGATGCGAGGATATTGGAAAAATCCAGAGGAAACTGCAAAAGCTTTTTTTCCAGGGGGGTGGCTTCGCACAGGAGATTTAGCCACCATGGATCACCGTGGCTTTATTCGCATGTTAGAACGAAAAAAAGATATGATTATTGTGTCAGGATTTAATGTGTATCCCAATGAAGTGGAGGAAGTGTTAGCCACTCATCCGGGGATTAAAGAAGTGGCGGTGGTGGGAGTGACTTCAGAAAAAAGCGGGGAACAAGTAAAAGCCATTATTGTGAAAAAAAATCCTGACTTAACGGAAGAAGAAGTGATTGCTTATGCTCGTACTCAATTGACGGGATACAAAATTCCGAAACTTGTGGAATTTACATCGGAATTACCAAAGAGTACAGTGGGGAAAATTTTACGTCGGAATTTACGATAAGAGCGTTTTTCTATCCTTGTTGCCGTTCTTTTTGTTGCTGTTCTAAATAAGCAATGTCATAAACCATGGAGTGGAAATCCACCTGATAAAATGTTTTAAATATTTCTAAGGAACGCTCCTTTGGCCAAGCATTTTTTGGAATTCCCCAAGAGCTAAATTCTGCTTCAAAAATACTTAAATAAATTTGATCGATGTAAGCTTGAGCCTGCTTAGGACCGTCAAAAGAAGGGATTAAAAGAACCGTACAATCTTTTTCAACATTTTTTAAAACCCCACTATCCATGGGTTTAGGGAGGTTTTTAAGAAAGTCTAGAAGAGCAGCGGTGGGGCGGATAATAGCCACGATGCGATCGACTTCAAACATACGATATGATTCCTTCTATTCCTTCAATATAAGATTTCTTTATTTTTACAAAGAGTTATCTAAAAATCACCCGTAATCTATGTACAATGGAAGAACAATTGGAATTATAACGAAATCGGTGGAACAAGAGAATACCTTTTTGCAAAAAGATTTTTTTTTGCCCAAGGTAAGTGGTTGTTTTTTTGATAATTAGGTATTAAAAGATTTTTTTCTTCTAGGGGGGTGAGGAGTAAGTTGATTGATTTTTTGCTATTTCCCTTCTAAAAATTAAAGCGTTGAAGGAAATCCCTAAAAATACTGGAGTCTATTTCCTTGATGATGTAAGATGCCTGTCACTATTAAATGGACTTTAATACTGAGTTAATAATCAAAGGGTATACTTGCTTTCATAGGGAGTTGTAAAACAATTACACAGGCTTTCTGGATGAAAAAGAGAAACAAAGATATTGAGAATTGAGGATGGCATAAAATGGTAGCATTTTTTAAAACTCCTGGAAATTCTGCTCAAAGAGCAACTCTTGGACCGAAATTAGCGTCTGCTATATTAGGCAATGGTTCCCTTACAGCATTCCATGCTGAAGCGGACCGTGTTAATGGGGATTCTTTCATTGTGCGTCCTGGCGATGGTTATCGCCCAGAAGCGTTTGATTTTTCTTCTTCTAATACCCCCACCTTTGGATCTAGCCGCTAATTTTATTTCCATCCCTCTCCCTCAGTGAGGGGGGCGGGGTTCACAATTGATGTGATGAAGGGTATATTACCCTCCAAGGAAGGATGAAGCTAAGGAAGGAACCATGAAAATTGTGAACACATTCCCTTTAATACTCACCGTGTTTTTTGTAAAGAGTGTGATGGGGTATATGGTTCTTGCAGATAACACTTCTCAAAATACTTTTTTACCCATTTTGCCAAATAAAACAGGGGGCACTCAAGCCATTCCCACTGCTTCAAGCACCCCTTCTACGAATAATTCCAATACCCCTACTCCTAGTGTTCCTATTACTAGCACCACTAATGTTCCTGCTGCTTCTAATGTCCCCAGTGTTTCGAGTGCTCCTAGTATTCCTAGCGCTTCCAAGGCACCTAGTGTTCCCAGTACTTCTAGCGCTCCTAGCGTTTCCAGCACTCCCAGTGTTTCGAGTGCCCCTAGTATTCCTAGCACTTCCAGGGCGCCCAGTGTTCCCAGTGCTTCTAGCGCTCCTAGTGTTTCCAGCACTCCCAGTGTTTCGAGTGCCCCTAGTATTCCTAGCGCCTCCAAGGCACCCAGTGTTCCTAGTACCTCAAACACCCCTAATGTTTTTAGTACGCCTAGTGCTCCAAGTGTTCCTAGCACCACCCCGAACACATCCAGTATGCCGAGTACCTCTACCTCTTTACCTGTCAGTACAAACGTACATACTTCCTCAACAAGTTCACCTTCCGTGAGTTCTGAGAAAGAAGAAAGAGTTTTTGAACCCACACCACATAAAAAGAAAAGTTTACAACAGAAAGAATTGTCTTCAACAAAAATGGAAAAAAGAGCGCAGCATAAAAAAGTAAACGCTCTCCATGGGAAAAAGAAATTAAAAAAAGAAAGGATTCCAAAGAAAAAAATTCATCGTCAAACAAAGGAGAAAACGCCCCAAAGAGAAAGAAATTTAAAAAATAAAACCCACTTTTCAAAACCCCATATTTCTCCATCTTTAAGATGTCCTTCTCCTCCCCATGGAAGGGGTTCTTCTTTTTATGAAGCAGAAGGATTTCATCGAGTTCCACGACCTGTGGAATAGGGAAGATGCATGGACATTGAGGGGGAGTTTTAGTAGAGTAGCGGCCTTTAAACGGAGCTTTGTAGATCCCATGGGGACTTAGAAGTAAACACTAACCTTACAAAAATTAAAATAGTGAAGGCACAATGACAGACACACACGAAGTTCTTAAAACTCCAAAATCCATTTCCCTTCTTGGTATTATGGTACTTATCTTAGCTTCTTCTTTCTATATGTATGAATTTGTTCTTCAAGTCTCCATGGGGGTGATGACGGGAGATCTCATGCGGGATTTAAACATTGATGCTGCGGGAGTGGGTTTAGTTTCTGCGTTTTACTATTACGCTTATACCCCAATGCAGTTACCTGCGGGTTTATTGTACGATCGTTTTGGTCCTCGGGCTCTTTTAACCATGGCGGTGACGGTTTGTGCGGTGGGGGCTTTTTTATTTAGCCTAGCCCAAGGGGCGTTACCCGTTGCTTTTGGGCGATTTTTTATGGGCATCGGTTCGGCCTTTGCATTCATTGGTTCTTTAGTTTTATTAACCCGTTGGTTCCCCGCTCGGCATTTTGCCATGTTGGCAGGTCTCGTGCAGCTCATGAGTTCTGTGGGTGCTTTGTTTGGTGAAGCCCCCTTAGCAGCGGCAGTGGAGCGTTTCGGTTGGCGCCATACGATTTTTTTCCTAGGGGTGCTGGGATTGGGTTTAGCTCTTTTAATTTGGTGGGTTGTGCGAAATGGCCCTAATGGGAATGCTACTTCAGCTCAACACTCCAAGGATATGAGTGAAGATTCTTTATCGGAGTTACGTCGTTTAAAATTTGTATGTAAACAAAGCCAAACGTGGTTGTTGGGTTTATATTCTTTTTGTTCTTGGGCGCCTATTCTTGTATTTCCTTCTCTCTGGGGAATTCCTTTTCTCGTGCAAATGTATGGGGTTAGTACCACGAAAGCTTCTTTTATTTGTTCCATGGCTTGGGTGGGCGTGGGTTTAGGAAGTCCTCTCATTGGTATTTGGTCTGAGCGTATTCAACGCCGTTGTCTTCCTCTCTTTGTGGCTTCTTTCATTGGATTCATTGCCATGATGGCTGTGTTGTATTTCCATCATTTGCCTTTATGGGTGGTGTATTTGGGTTTACTTTTAATTGGTCTTTCTGCAGCGGGACAATCCTTAAGTTTTGCCTTGGTGCGTGATAACAATCCTACGGCCACCGTGGGAACTGCCATTGGATTTAATAATATGATGGTGGTAGCGGGAGGTGCTTTGTTTCAACCTTTAGTGGGCTTGATGCTTCGATTCTTATGGGATGGAAATATTCAGAATGGAGTGCCCGTGTATCAAATCACCTCTTATCAAATTGCCATTACAGTGCTTCCTATTTCTTACATTGTGGGAATGATCATTTCTGCAAAATTCTTGAAGGAAAGTTACTGTAGACTTCATCAAAATAATGCATCCTAGAAAAATTCTTGATTCTTACTGAAGGAGGGAAAGGATATGAGTACAGCCAGTGTAGGATTAGCGGGCGTGGTGGCAGGAAAAACCGCCATTTGTACGGTGGGAAAAGAAGGTGTAGGTTTAACCTATCGAGGGTATTCCATTGATGATTTAGCGGCGGGGGCTTCTTTTGAAGAAGTGGCTTTTTTAATGTTGTATGGAAGGCTCCCCACAGAAAAAGAATTACATCAGTACCAAAAGAAATTAATGGCTCAGCGTGCTTTACCAGAAGCCTTAAAATTCATCTTGGAGCAATTACCTAAAACCGCTCACCCTATGGATGTATTACGCACGGGATGCTCTGCTTTGGGAACCTTAGAGCCAGAAACCAGTGCTCATGATCAATATGCGGTGGCCAATCGCCTCATCGCTTCCTTCCCCACCATGTTATTGCATTGGTATCATTATCACGATTCGGGAATTCAATTTAATCCCTCCATGGAGGAAGATTCCACCGCAGGTTATTTTCTTCATGGTCTTCACAGAAAAGCACCGAATGCTTTGCAACGTCGCGCTCTGGATGTGTCTTTCATTTTATATGCAGAACATGAATTTAATGCCTCTACTTTTGCAGCTCGTGTCACCGCTGCCACCTTATCAGATTTTTATTCTGCCATTACTTCTGCCATTGGCACTCTGCGAGGCTCTTTACATGGAGGCGCCAATGAAGCGGCTATGGCCCTCATTGAGCAATTTCAATCAAAGGAACAAGCTAAAAAAGAATTAATGTCTATGTTGGCCAATAAAGCCC
>Ga0233425_10002467_pt1 | contig 36328 bp, 32 predicted proteins | sample Watercolumn_Towu_2_FD_181712 | JGI IMG/M metagenome (GOLD analysis project Ga0233425, IMG submission 181712) | Freshwater microbial communities from Lake Towuti, South Sulawesi, Indonesia - Watercolumn_Towuti2014_140_MG | ecosystem: Environmental > Aquatic > Freshwater > Lake | place...
AGAAAAATCATGGCCGGCTTTTGATTCCTCCGGAAGTTGTACGGAAAAAATCCCAGGGAGGCCCCGACGATGGCCACGGCCAGCCAGGCCAGAGCCGGCTGATCGGTCTCGTAGGCCACCAGCCCCATGAAGAAAGCCATGAGCATGGCCAGACCGGCAGCCAGCCCATCCATGCCGTCGAAGAAATTGAAGGCATTGGTAATCCCCACGAGCCAGAGGACCGTGAGGAACAAGTTGATCGCATCTCCCACCGGACTATGAGGGAACAAGTCGAGCAGGAGCCCAGAATAGATGACCAGTCCGGACGCCAGCATCTGTGCGACGAGCTTGACCCATGCCGGCAGCTCCCGAGCATCGTCCCAGACTCCCACTGCCAGCAGCAATGATCCGGCCAGCAGGACCGCCCCCATCTGGCTGAGCAGGATCGAATTGGCCAGCAGGGCTCCTGCGAACCCCAGGTACACCGCAATCCCGCCGATGCGTGGGATCGGCGTGTGATGAACCTTCCGTTCCGTCGGTTGATCGACAAGCCCCCACTTGATCCCCAAGCGGATCATGACCGGAGTCAAGGCAAAGGTCACCGTGAAGGCAAGAAGATAGATATGGAGCCACCGTCGCCCCTCGTCGATAAATAGGTCGTGGACCGGCGGGAGCAGCAGGACAAGCGCGCCGCCCAATCCGACCCAGAGAGACCAGACCGCCCATCCTCCATCCATGCGATCCGTCTCTGTCACAGCCGGTCTCCGCTGGCTAACTCCTCACAGAGTGCGTCGGTCGTTCGAGCTACTTCTTGGTCCGTCAGGGAAGGATAGATCGGAAGGGACAAGGCGGTGCGGTACGCTTCTTCACTCACCGGGTACCCCTTTAGTACCAAATAGCGATGGAGAGGGCGGAACACAGGACGACGACAACACACACCTCGCCGCTCCAGCCGCTCGATGAGCGAGTCCAGCACGGTGTTACCGGGTAGTCGGACGACATACCGGTAAAAAATGTGCGTACGGCCAGCCGAGACTGCCGGCAACATCAGCCTGGTCCGGCCGAGAGCTGCCTGGTACGCCGCAGCAATCGCGGCACGACGCTCGAGGAAGGCCTTGTACCGCTTGAGTTGGCTCAGTCCCAGGGCTGCGTGGAGATCCGTCATCTTGCGATTGAACGCCACCCGGTCCAGCGTCGGCACCTCATCATAGTCGCGCAGGGCGCGTCCCTTGTCCAGCAGCCGACGATCGTTCGACAGCAGCATGCCGCCCTCCCCCGTGCAGAGCAATTTGGTGGCATAGAAGGAGCAAATCGTCACGGCCCCGACGCTGCCGACCCAGCATCCGGCCTCGGTTGCACCGAGCGTCTGCGCGCAATCTTCGATCAAGGGGACGCCGAGCATCCGGAGCCTGGTCAGATCAGCCGGCAGCCCGAACATGTGGGGCACGATGATCGCCTTGGTGCGGGGCGACAAGACCTTCCTCGCCTCGTCGGGATCGATCGCGTAGGTGGTCGATTCAATATCCACAATGCGGGGCTGCCCGCCAACTCGGACGACCGCGAGCCAGGGAGCGGTGCAGACATAGCTCGGCAGGATCACCTCATCGCCTTGGCCGACGCCCAGCACCAGCAGGGCGAGCTCCAAGGCAGCGGTCCCGGAGTGGACCGCCACCCCACCCGCCACCCCTACCAAGGCAGCTACCCCACGTTCAAATTCCTCCACGCGGGGTCCCTGCGCCAGTTGCCCGGAGCCCACCACTGCCAGCAATGCTTGGACCTCTTCCGGCCCGATCGTCGGCCGCGAGTGAGGAATAATGGAAAGGGGTGTAGTCACGGTCAGGTATTCAAGAACATCCGCAGCGGGACGAACGCCTCCGCGTTGGTGACCCGCCCTTGTATCCCGCGGAAGTGCGCCGAGGAGCGAATGATGTCCACGATGGTCAGTCTTTCGATGTTCGTCTTCTTGACCTGCGAGCCATGGATGCAAAGCACCTCGATCTTATCTTCCAGCACCGGATCGATGTCCACAAAGACCGTGGGAGAAAAATTTTGCGTCGTGGGTCCTTCATAGAACAGCACGTTTCTGGTGTAGCGGGTCGCGCTCTGCGTGCAGGTCGCGAGGTTGCGGTGGTCCTGGTGGGTGTCATCAGGGTAATGCACGAAGATGACCTGGGGGTCCACTTCCCGCACCACCTGCTCGATCGTATGGATCAATTCCCTGCCCAACGGCACTTCCGTGTCGCGGAAGCCGCCCCAGTAGATTTTCTCCGCCCCGATCAGCTTGGCCGCCCGCTCCTGTTCCTGCTTGCGGACGATGCCTTCTCCTCCCCCCTCCCCTTCCGTCATCACCATCAAAAAGACTCGATGGCCGGCTCGCGCATATTTGACGAGCGCACCTCCACACCCGGCTTCGATGTCATCCGGGTGGGCGCCCAGAGCCAGCACTCGGAGCCGCTCCCCATCACCTGCGCTCATGGCCATCCCCCCTCTCCCAGAGACATTACCACGGTTTCCCGAAGGCGCACCGTTGCTTCCGCGTCATGACACACTCCCCTCCTCCCGCCGCGCGCGGCGCAGGAGCCGCAGGGCATCATCGCCGCACGTGAAGAGTAAGTCAATGGCCGCCATGCCGGGAATGAACGGCTCGTAGCACTGGGCATAGACCGGGTGCCGAAAGTCCTGACGCTCCAGCGCCAGCCCGGACGTTTCAAATCGAGCGACATCCATGTATCCGGAGGCGCCGGCGCCGGCCAGATAGCGGGTTGCGCCCACGGCGCGGCAGATGTCGATCAGGCGGTCGGTGGGCTCTTCCCGCAGCGTCATGCCTGAAGCCAGTCGCAGAGGGGTCTTGATCCCGAACGAGTCCAACAGCCATTCGAGCACCGCCAGATTGAGAGCCGCAAGCTCTTGCCAGGGACGCCGATAGATGTGCCGGAGCCCGTCCAGAAAGCGGTCACGATGGGCGGCTCGACTGTAGTGCATTTCCAGAGCGTGCACGTGCTTGACCTGCCAGTCCGACGTCTGGTTGATGAGCACCTCGTTCACCCGCTGCCCAAACCGATGCAGCACGGGCACCGTCAACCATTGCCATCCCTGGGCTGTCCTGATCCGGTTGCGATTCTGCCACTCGTTTTTCTTGAACTGGACGTTGTCCAATACCACGAAGAGATCAGCGCGATCAATCTTGTCGAGATATCCGAGCCAGGGCAGAAACTGAGGCTGGTGAATGGCCACGCGCATGTTCAGCTTTCAGCCCTCAGCGGTCAGCCATCAGTTTAACAAAAGAACCCTGCACGGTGTTTCTCTCATCAGGACTGATTGGTGATGAGTGATGGCCGACGGTTGTTCATTGGGGCCACAAAGATCGGGTTGCTCAGAATTTCCCCGCCTCCCTGGACTTCAACCCGGTAAAAGTTCTCCGTGCCTGGTGGAACCGTTGCGTCCACGAATTGTTGCTCGAACGGGGTCACCCCGGCCACCTTGGACAGGACCTGCCCGGAGCGGATGATCGTCACCGAGATGGGATACGCTCCTCTGTCGGTCGACGTCACGGCCAGCCGGACGGTCAGGTCACGAGCCCCTTCCGGATCAAGGGCTTCGCCGGACAGGGCCACTTGGGTCCCTCCGTTGCACTCGACCTGAAACCGGTCAAGCCGGAGACCCGGTCCAGTCGCATAATAGCGGCCCTTGCGCATGGCCTCCATAACGCCGCCGACGGTCTGCTCTCTGACCCAGAAAACCGTCAGCACCTGGTTCAATTCAATGCCAGCCGAGCCTGGCTGATGAAACGCGATTTCGCCAAACGAGAAGGGCGGCTCTTCCCGCCGTCTGGTCAGGTACTCGCCCAGCGCCCGGTCCCACACTCCGCCCGGCTGCGTCACCGTGCGTGGCTGCTGGTAGAGACCGCCGAATCCTGTATAACCGGAGGTGTGCAACAAGGCTTCCGGATAGGGATCGGTTTTCACGGTCACCTCGCCCAGCGGGCCGAACGAGTACTGGCTAAAATCAGGCGCCTCCGGCATGGACCAGATGACCAGACCATCGCGCGCCACGACTGCATCGATAAAGGCCTGATAGGGTCGATAGCCAAGCTGTTCGTCATAGATGCTGAACACCGGCTGGCCGAACGGCCAAGCGGCCAGCAACATGAGGCCCCCGGCTCCGCCCAGCACCACCGCCGACGTGCGATGACGCTTCGCCACCCGATAGGCCGTTACTCCCACCCGCGTGGTCCGGTAGGTCCTCCGCTGCCACAACCACGCGGCCGGGACCAAGAGAAGCCCCGGCGCCAGGTTCATCAAGCTGTTCCACCCATGCCGATAGGACGAAGGATTGCCGGGGATCGGCAGGGCAGCCATATCTTCCATCTGTGAGAGGCCGAACACCAGCATATTCTTTTGCGAATTGTGCATGGTCAGGTCGCGAGTGAATAAGGAACCTGTCCAGAAATAATGGGGTACCGCCTCGATGCCAGGAACAAGCAGCACGTTCGGGTGGCGCGCCTGCGCGGCGGCCACATCGGCGAAATACCGCTCCACCCCATAATCGAGAACGGACGGAAGGGAAAAGGTCCGTCTGATCGCCCCGCGCAGGGGGAAAAGACCATATTCGTACCGAAGCACGAAATTGTCGGTCAAGATCACCGCGTCGAGTCCCAGTCGCTCGGCACGCTCCGCGAGCTCATCGAGGCCCAGGGTGCCGGTGCTGACCGTACTGTGCACGTGAAAGGCTGCGACCAGCGGACGGAACTCCTGCTGGCGCGCGGCCGTTCCATCCGTCGCGACAGCCCATCCCGGCGTGGGGCCCACGAGCGCGCCGGCGATCCCCCACAAGAACGCGCTGACCAGCAAGACTCTAAGACGGACAAGCCGACTGCTCATGGCTCAGGCACACCCTCGACGCCCAGGGCTCTGTCATACACTTCTTCGATCGCCCGGACCATCGCCTGGACTCCAAACCGGGACCCGATGCTCTCGCTGGCTGCGTCTCCCAACGCCTTCGCAAAATCCGGCCGCCGGATCAGCTCATCGATCCCCTCGGCCAGCGCGGACGCATCCCCCGGCGGCACGAGGATGCCCGTCCGCCGGTCTTCTACGACGGCAGGCACCCCCCCGACTCGCGTCGCGATCACGGGTCGCCCGGCCGCCATCGCTTCGACCAGTGCCCGGCACATACCTTCATTCAGCGAGGGGAGGATAAAGAGATCCATGGCCGCCAAGCAGTCCGGCACATCCTGCCGCTCCCCTACCAAATGCACCGTCTCCGCTACACCCAACCTCTTGGCCAGCGCCGTATATTCATCCCGCAGCGCTCCGCTCCCCACAATGAGGACGTGGAGCCGCGGGTGGAACGGCTTCAGCCTGGCCAGCGCCTCAATGAGAAACCGGTGCCCTTTGACTTCGGTCAACCACCCCACGGAACCGGCGACGATGGCATCCGGCGGACACCCGAGCTCGGGCGGACGCCGACCGAACAGGCCGGCCACTCGGCGAAACCGGTCCACGTCGATCCCGCTGGGGACCACCGAGAAACAATCGGGCCGTCCGACCCGGCGGGCGAGATGTTCTTCCCGCTCCGCCTCCGTCAGCGCGATCATGTGGGTGGTGAGCCTGGCAAGCGCCCGTTCGATCTGGAGGAACAGCCAGGAAGCAGCGCGGTTGAAATGTCCGTAGAAGACGTGCCCGTGGGGCGTATGGATGAGCACCGGGACCCCCGCGATCCGTGCAGCCAGCCTTCCCAAAACCCCGGCCTTGGACGTGTGTGTGTGTACGATGGTCGGCCTCTCACGGCGCAGCAGGCTGACGAGCGCGCCCAGGGTCGCCAAGTCCTTGAGCGGGTGAATCTGGCGTGTCAGCGTCGGAACGAGCAGGCATCGGATTCCAGCCGACTCCAGGCGTCGACAGCATTCGTCGGTAGCCTCGTCTCCTCCCTGGTCATTCCAGCGACCTGCACGACCGGCGACGACCACCGGCTCAAAACGGGTCTGGTCGTGCCCGAGGGCGGTGAGCAAGGTGTTTTGCGCCGAGCCGCCTCGATCCAATCGCGTGATGACATGGACCACTGTCCGCGATCTCACTGGCCCCTCATCGGGATCGCCCGGTTTCGGCCCTGGTCTCGGTCAACAAGGCCGCGAACCGCCCGTTGTGCCGGTCCCAGTTGTACTCCTCCTTGACCAGCGCCAGACCTTTGCGAGACAGGCGCTCCCGCTCGCCCGGCTCGTCCCGAAAACGAGCGAGGGTCCGGTGGATGGCCTGGGCCAGCGAGGCCCCGTCGGTCCCCGCCGCGAGCAGCCGCTGGTCCAGCCTGGAGAGGACCTCGGGAAGCGCGCCGACCGGGGTCCCGACGACCGGCGTCCCGCAGGCCAGGGCCTCGACCGTCACAAGGCCGAAACCCTCCAGCTCGTGAGTCGGCATGAGCACGAGGTCGGATGCCTGGTAATACTGGGGCAACTCCTCCTCGGGAATGAACCCCAGCAGGCGCACGTGTCCGGCCAGTCGGAATTCATCGATCTGTCGTTCAAGCGAGCGGCGCAGCTCTCCTTCCCCACCGATGAGCAACAGGAGGTCCTGGACCTCGTCGCCAAGCTTGGCCATGGCGTGGAGCAGGTTGTCCAGCCCCATCCTCGGCACGAGGTTTCGCACCGCGAGCAGGACTCTCCTGCCCTCCGGCAGGGCCAAGCGACGCCGTACCGCTGCCTGGTCCACGGGAGGGCAAAAATGGGACAGATCTGCGCCGCCGGGGATGGCCCTGACGTGAGCCTCCGGCACCCCGTGGGTCGTAACGACGCGCCGTTTCATGAACTCGCTGAGGACCACAATCCTGTCGCAGCGGCGCATCACGGCCCGCTCCACCCAGAAGCGGGCGCGCGCGTTCCCGGCCCGCCGTAGACGCCCGACCCTCGTGGTCGCCTGCGGAGTCCGGGAGAGATATTCCTCGTGTGCCAGCGAATGGCACACATAGACCCAGGTCGCGATACGGGACCGACGCAGGAGCACCGCCCCGAGCCCGGCCAACGACTGGTGGATGACCGCAGCGTCCGGCGGACAAGACCGCCTCACCTGATCGAAGGCCCGTACGGACCGGACGATCGAGGACAGGACGAAGGCCGGCTCGTTGGATCGGGACGCCTGATACCGGTATTCCGGGACCTCGCCGACCATCACCAGCGGCCGTGCGTCGCCGGCCGGCATACGCACCACCGTGCTGACCCGGTGGCCGAGGCGCTGCAATCCCAGCACCTGCTCGCGCAGGACCCGCTCGCCCCCCCCGATGACAGTCGCCGCGGAGACTTCGGCGAAATGGAGAATGTTCACGGCGCACCCAGCCCGCTCGATGAATTCGCCTGTGTCCCTGCGCGATGCCACAGTTCCAGGACAAGTAAGGCATAAATCTGATCGGAAAAGTTTCGCCGGCCGGCCTCATGCTCCCGCAACAGCCACTGTACGTAGTCCGGCTTGACATACCCGCGCCGCCGGGTCGTGTCGTCCGACAGCAGGTCATGAACCATTTCCCGGAGGTCCTCGCGAAGCCACCGGGCCAGCGGGACCTGAAAGCCGAGCTTCGCTCCGGCCACGACGGCGGGCGGAAGCACCCGGCTCAACGCCTTGCGCATGAACCCTTTCAATTTCCATCCGGCAAACCGGACTGAGGCAGGGAGCGCGAGGGCGAAGGCGAGCAGCTCAAGGTCGCAAAACGGGACGCGCAGCTCGAGCGAATGGGCCATGCTCAGCCGATCCCCCATCCTGAGGAGATCATCAGGGAGGTAGGTTTGCAGGTCCACCCCCATCGCCCGATCGGAGGGTTCATCGGAGGGCCAGCCGTCAAACAAGCTCCGAAACTCCTCCTCCGCGGTCCTCGCTCCCGTCAGTCCGGAGAAGGCAGGCGAGAAGGCCGCCTGGCCCCATTCCGACGGCAGGAACGTAACCCACCGCCAATATAGCTCCGCGAGAGGCAGATGCCCGTCGCGCAGAAACCGCTTGAGACGGCCGACCTGGTCGCGCCCTCCTGTCCCTTCCGGCAGCCTGGGCGCCACGTGGGCTCCCACCCAAGTACGCAGAGCGGCCGGCAGGCACGCGTACCGTACCGCCGCCCGACTCCCCAGGTAGCGCGGGTACCCTCCCAGCAACTCGTCTCCGCCGATCCCGGACAGGGCCACCGTGACCGACCGTCGCGCCACCTCCGAGACCAGGTACGTCGGGATGGCCGAGGAGTCCGCGAAGGGCTCGCCCAGCGCCGCCACGATCCTGGGCAACAGCGTCACTGCATCTGGACGCAAACGTTCCTCGGTATGCTCGGCTCCGAAGTGATCGGCCATCAGGCGGGCCGCGTCCAACTCGTTGTAGGAACGGTCCGCCTCCGCGTCATAGCCGATCGTGAACGTGCGGATGGGCCCGTTGCTCACCGCGCGCATCATGGCCAGAATTGATCCTGAATCAAGCCCTCCCGACAGAAACAGGCCGAGCGGCACGTCGCTGACCAGATGCGCCTGCACCGTCTCGCGCAAGAGCCCGAGAAATCGATCTTCGGCCTCGGTCGGCGAGAGCCTGGCTCGCAGCCCCGGCGAGTCCGCGGGATGAAAATAGCGCCTGGTTTCAATTTTCCCGTTCGCCATCTTGAGCTGTTCGCCCGGCAGCAGTTGGCGCACCCCCTGGTACAGCGTGCCGGGACTCGGGACGTAGAGCAAGGTCAGGTACCGCGCAATGGCCTGCGGGTCGATGGAACAGGGCGGCAGCCCTTCGAGGAGAGCCGGCAGTTCCGAGGCAAAGACCAGGCTACTTTCCCCAGCACCTCCTCCTCGTCGAACCGCGTAGTAGAGCGGCTTGATGCCCAGCCGGTCCCGGACGAGCAGCAGCGTCTGCCGCTCGCGGTCCCAGAGGGCATAGGCGAACATTCCGCGAAGCCGGCCCACGCCATCCTCACCTTCTTCTTCATAGAGATGCACGAGCACTTCCGTGTCGACGTTGGACACAAAGCGATGCCCCTTCTTGATGAGCTCGTCGCGCAGTTCCCGGTAGTTGTAAATCTCTCCATTCATCACGACCCAGACCGAGCCGGTTTCATTCGTGATCGGTTGCTGCCCCCCCTTTGGGTCAATGACGCACAACCGCTGGATGCCGAGCATGACCCCCGGCTCGAGATGCCGTCCGTTCTCGTCGGGCCCTCGATGCTCGAGCCGCCGCATCATCCGGCCTAGCGCCGCTTCGTCCCCGGTCCCGGCAAACCCGCAAATCCCGCACATCGGCTCTATCCCTGCCCCTTGCTTTCGAAGTTCCATCCAGTTGAGCCGCATTTGCGGGCCACCACCTCGATGGACGGCCCCCAGGCTTTTCCAGTGAGCATCAGACTCTGCAGCAGACGGAACCCCGCTCGATCGATCCACTTCAGCATGGCCCTGACACCCTCTCCGCTTCCGCCTGATTCTCCATAGGGATCGTTCTGACTGGGGGGAGCGGTTTGCACGGCGATGATCTCAAACCCCAGTTCGGGCAAATGATGCCTGAAGGCCGACCGGCCGAACCCATAGAGGTGAAAGACCGTGAGGCGACCCAATCCTATGGCCGACAGCACCGGCAGCAGACTGACGTGGAACGGTCCGTTCGGAACCCGGATATACAGCACGCCCCCTTCGCGTAGCACCCGCCTTGCCTCCCGCAACGCGGCAAAGGGATCGTGCAGGTGATCCAAGACATTGATGAACGTGAGGACATCGGCTGTTCCATCAGCCAGTGGACAAGGAGGAAAGGTTCCGGCATGCACCTCCAGCCCGCGCGCCTGCGCATAGGCGGCCGCCTGGACGGAGGGGTCGAAGCCGATCCCCTTCCACCCGCGCGCCTGACACAAGGCCAGGAGGGCGCCAGCTCCACAGCCCACATCCACAAGAACTCCTGGAACCGGCACAAGACGTTCCAACCAGGCCAGGGCATGTTCATGCACGTTCCCACGAGCCGCTCCGATTTGCTCCTCACAATATTGGCGCCAATAGTCGTTTCGGTACCACCGGGCTCCTTCCTCTACAGAGGGCATCCGGACCTTGGCCAGAAGCCCGCACCGTTGGCACCGGAGAAATTCTCCTGCGCGCCCCAAACGAAGAAAACGGGCAGGCGCTGTGCCGCAGGGACATAGGGGGGGAGAGTTAGGCATGCGCGCAGGAGCGCTCTTCGTTGGTAAGGAGGCGCTCGTAGAATGATTCCAGCCGCCTGATCCATTCTTCGATGGAATAGCGCTGTTCCACCCGGCGACGCGCCGCCCGCCCGAGCATGGCGGCGGCTGCCGGATCAGCGAGCACCTCTTCAACGGCCTTTGCGAGCGCGTGCGGGTCCTCTCGGGGAACCAGCCGACCCGTGATACCATCCTGAATGAGTTCCGGGACTCCGTTGACCGCTGAGGCGACGACCGGCTTCGCCATCGCCATCCCTTCCAGCGCCGCGTACGGCAGCCCTTCGGAAAGAGAGGGCAGGACCAAGACATCGAGCGCCGCGAGCACCTGGGGGATATCCCGTCGAACGCCGAGAAAAAAACAGTGGCTCGTCAGACCCTGGCTTGCCGCAAGCATCTGAAGTTCCTCCCGCAGCTCTCCATCCCCTACGACAAGACAGCGAAGAGAAGGGAACTTTTTCAGCAACAACGGCAGGGCATGGAACAAGTGGACGTGTCCCTTTTGATGCGTGAGCCTCCCAATGACGCCGACCAGTGGAGCCTCATCAGGAATACCCAGCTCCTGGCGAAGACGCCGGTCATACCGGGCCGGTTGAAACCGCTGGAGGTCCACCCCGTTCGGGATCGTGACAACCCTGTCGGGTGGATACCCGCAACGGGTGATCAACTCTTGCCGGTGTGACTCGGCCACGCACAGGGTCCAGTCGGCCAGAGGCACCGTGAGCCTGTCACAGACCAGGTACAGTCCTTTTTTGAGCCGACTCACCGGATAGTCATAGATCGAATTGTGCACGGTGGAGATGATCGTCCTCGCGCCCGCCAAACGTCCGGCGGTTCGAGCATAGAAATTCGCCCGCGCCCCGTGAGACTGGACAATATCAGCCCGCTTCTCCCCGAGGAACCGTCGGAAACGAAGAAGAGGCACCGGGCTGCCCAGCGGTTCCATGTTGAGTACATGCGTCTCGATTCCCTCGGCCTGAAGGCCGTCCACCAGTGCGCCCGGTTCGGGCGACGCCACAATCAACCGGAAGCGTTTCCGGTCCAAATGCCTGGCCAACAGGAGCAGGTAGGTCTCTCCTCCCGCCCATCCGCCGGACCCTGCAAGATGGAGCACCGTGACCATGGTCACGGCCGACCCGCGCGCGACTCCTCGCGTGCGCGAACGCCTTCGCCGCCCGGCCTGGCTTTCACGAGCCGCTCCGGCATCACCAGCACAGGCGTTTCCGTCGTCGCTTCCTGAGAGGGGAGCGACGCACTGCCATCCGGCCAGACGCTTAACTTGCAACAGCGGCGGCAGACCGGCAGCAAGTTGCCGTCGAGGAGCGTCTTTCGAAATTCTCGTATCGGCTCGCTGTTCCAGATGGCCTCAATCGGCTGTTCCAGGACATTGCCGAACTTCCTGCGAAGAAACCCGCAGTGCACGACGTTTCCTGATGGGTCAAGATAAAGATTGGTCAGCTCGCGGCAAAACAGCCTGGTGGTGGAGCGAATCGTTCCGTCGTATAGGGCCGGAAGCGTTTCGGCGGGAAGGGGGGGCTCGAAGGCCGCGACAAAGCCGAGACGGTGCTCCAAGCTCGGCATGACGGCGAGGCTTTCGAACAGCTCGCGGGCAGAATCGGGTTTCCAATCCGTTTTCTTCACAGTCATCATGATCTCGTCCTGCTCCGTCCACCCCAGCCGACGACGAGTTTCCTCCACATCATGGGCCAGACAGTACATTTCGTGGACAAATCCGATCTCCTTGATACCAAGGTCCGTCATGGTCTTGGCAAATTCCGGTATCTGCCGGAAATTGGATTCCATCATCACGAAGCTGATATAGACCCGCTGCGTGGCCAGCGCACGCCGGACGTTGGGGATGATGGCGTCATAGGTGTCGTGCCCTCGAATGGCATCATGGACGGCCCCGACCCCGTCGAGCGAAAAACCGAGGCCGGTCAGATGACGGGCTCGGTTCAGCGCGGCCCAGTCTTCAGGGCCGATCCTGGTTCCGTTCGTCGTGATGAAGGTCTCGATTCCCTGGGCGTCCACGGCCTCCAAGAGCCGCGGGAATCCTTTTCGCAGGAACACTTCGCCACCCAGAAAATACGCGAACCGGATGTCGGGCGGAAACCTGCCCACAACTTGAAGAAGACCGTCCGTGCCAAGCTCTTTGGCGATTCCCCTATCCCGGTAGTCGTTTTGAAAACACATGGTGCAATGGAGGTTACACGCGAGGGTGACTTCCATGGTCACCGATGTCGGGACCGGCACTTCACCGGTCCGCTCCAGCAATTGGTAGTCCACCCGGGCTGGCGGAGCGATCGTGTCGCGCACTTTCCGCAGGAGCTTGATGCTGCCCGTCTTGATCGCCAAATTCTTCAGCCAATGCCGAAACCTGGGATTCATCGCGCTCCCCTGTCCCCGACCTACCCCCGCATCAACCTATGGCCCGGCTGCACGTCTTCTCGAGCCGGATTCTAGAACAGAGTATCGGCTTCCGGCGTTTCCCATCCGTGCTGGACGGGACTGTGTCGAACTTTCTTGAGCAAATAAAACGCATAGGAGGCCAAGCCGGGCAGGTAGGGCGCTCCATACTTCACGATCGGATAGGGAAATGGATAGAGCGTCGCCCCGACGACCTCCACCAGTTCAACATTCTGGTTTCGTCTCACGAAGTCCTTGAATCCCCGAGTCGTAAAACAACGGACGTGGGGACCGATGATGGCATTGCACATCGGTTGGTATCCGAGCAGCAGGAGGAACCGGTTTTGAATGGCCGCCAGATTGGGGATGCCGATGAGAAGATGGCCTCCGGTCTTGAGTATCCTGGCCATCTCCTGCAAGGGGACAAAAATGTTCTTTAAATGCTCCAAAACCTGATTGCAAATGATGACGTCCAACTCCTCGTCGTTGAACGGAAACCGATCCCGTTCAAGATCCACCTGAACAACGTTGAGATGCTGCTTGGCACGCTCGATACAGTGTGGCTGCTGCTCAATACCATAGACCCGATCCTTGGCGACGGCCAACTCGTACGCATAGTGCATGGTCTTATCCCCGTCCCCGCACCCCACGTCCAAGAGGCTCTCGGCGCGGGGAATGCGACGGAGAAGGCTGAGCACGGCCTCACAATTTCTCACGCCTTCGTATTGGGCTTGAACCATGTACCGGTAGATCCGTCGGATCATAACATCAGCCGTTCACCATGATTCGGAGCCGTGCAGCCGGTTGGCGTTTCCACCAGGCCATTTCCGCGGTGTGAAAGCCCCTTTCAGTCTGTTCATGCCGTCCGTGTCAGTCGGGCTGTCAAGATGGCTTCTGGCCAATCACCAACAATCCGTAGGGACCCGATCGGTTACGACACAACGGATCAAGCGCGGCGACAGAAAATAAAAGCGGAAGGAGCAGCCTTTTCAACCCCGGCCGACCGTCTGTCAACATGTCCAGCTCCCACGCAAATTTTCCCCAAAAACCGAACGTATATTGGGCCCGCACGATGGTCAGTCCTAACGATCGGAAAATGGCCATGAGCTCTTCGGAGGTATACTGATCCCCGATATGTTCACCAGCAGCCCACTGAACATACTTGCCGAAACAGCGTCTTGGGAAAAGGAATCGGTGGATCTTTTCGCAGGGCATCGCCACGTATAAAAAGCCTCCCGGCGTCAAGGCACGGACTAAATTGGCTATGACCTTGCGATTACCGGGGATGTGCTCCAGGCAATCGATCGAATAGATAAAATCAAACATCTCCTTCCCAGCCCAAACCGTCAGGTCCTGAACTTCAAAGGATACATTCCGCAAGCCTTTTTCCTTAGCTTCCCTTCGACCTTGCTCGATGTCCTTCTCGGAACAATCATACCCGGTAAACCGGGCTTCAGGAAACCTGCTCGCCAGAAAAAGCGTAAACAGCCCCGGACCACAACCTGCGTCGAGAACGTTGGAGAACTCGATGCTCTGCACGAACCTCTTGAGGTAGAGAGTGCGGATGTAGGCGCTGACAAACGCGGAAGGGAACCATCGATAAAAGATCCGCTTCCCGAGTTCGACGATCGGATTCACAAAGACGGCCCACGCCTGCTTGGTTGTTCCCCTTGGCTCCAGCTCAACCTTCAGCCAGCGCTCCCCTCACGCCGCGCATGCCGTCATAGAGACCTTCCCAGGCTTTCACGGCATTGCGCAAGTTTCTCTCCTGCACGGCGATGGTCATAATTCGGCCCAACGACAACATGAAGCAGAGTGCCGTCGTCAGCGCAGGATGGGGAAAATATAGGTTGTACTGAATCATGAGCAGCTTATTACGGAACATATAATACATGCGGTCGGTGCTGCATGTAGCCGGGTATTGAATCTTGTGCTTCGCGACAGCTCTCGGCTCGTACATAATGCGCCAGCCGCGGGCTTTGGCACGCAGGCAATAGTCGACCTCCCAATGATTGACGTGAAAGTCCGGAGCAAACCCTCCCATGTCTCGGAAAATCCGTTTGTCAAACAGCCAACAGCAACCAATAACGTAATCGCATTCAACAAGCTCGCGGGCATCCCGTTCATCGTACCTGGCGGTCCACCGGCTGACGAAACCCGCGCCATGAGCCGTCTGGGTCGGATTCCTAAAGACAACCGATCGAGCCCCCACGACCACGACCCGTTCCCCTTCGATGGCATCGGCAAGATAAGTAAGGGCGTCCGGGGCCAGCTCGACATCGGCGTCAAGACCGAGGACATAATGAGTTTGTACCGACAAAAGAGGCTGAACCAGATTGTAGGGGAGATAACAGCCGTCGTTTTTTTTGTTTTGGATGAGCCGTAATGATGCCCAGCCCTCTTCAGACATGGACCGAAACCGCTGCTCAACCATGGATACGGTGTCATCAAGGGACCCGTTGTCCCAGATCACGAGCTCCAGCTTCTGCTTGGGATACTCCAAGCCCCGCAATGATTCCAGACAGGCAGAGAGATCGGCCCGATCATTATAAGAAGGGATGAAGATGGAAATGAATGTCTTACGGGGAGACACGCGTCTCTTGGCTCCAGTGGAGCGCGGGCCTCTTATTGCCGAGAACGGCTTCAAAGACCTTCAGGGTTCCTTGCACCATGGTCTCGAGAGAGTACCCGCCAATGACCGTTTCACGCCCCTTTTGCGACAGCATCGCAGCCAGCTCCTTGTCCGCGAGGAGCTGGATGATGGCCCGCCCGAGGCTCCGGGGATCGTCCGGTGCAACCAGCAACCCATTGACGCCGTGCGCGACGATCGAAGGAATCCCTCCTATGCGGGAAGCAATGACGGGCTTCTGACAGGCCATCGCTTCAACCAGTGAGAAAGGCAACCCTTCCTGCCGCAGGGTCGGAAGCACGTAGAGGTCTGCGGCGTTGAAATAGCCCGCGGACCGTTCATGCGGAATGGCCCCGACAAAGACGACGCAAGACTGCAAGGCCATCGCCTCGACGAGCCGCTTCGCCTCTTCCAGATAGTCGCCAGACCCAACGACTAAGAGTTTCGCGCGACTGTGTTGTTCCAAAACCTGGGGCAGGCAGCTGATCAGCAGGTGCAGTCCCTTTTGCTTGGTGACGTGGCTTAAGAACAGGATCAGGCGATCGTCCGGGGCAATGCCATACTGCTGACGGACCAGCGCACGACTGTTCTCGGAAGGGACGAAGGCATGGCTATCTACCCCGTTGTATACCGTAAAGACCTTGTCCGCACTCACGCCGCACCAGGTCGGAATAGACCGAGCCACCTCATCGCTGACCGCAATCAACGCGTCGCATTTCCTGGCACCGGGTAATTCCCAGCGGAGGTAGTAATAGAAGAAAGACAAGAACCGCTTGCCCAACTGCCCATAGCCCCTGTGATGGCTGACCGCCTGGCTGACTTCAGACAAAAACACCCAGCCTGCAAGGCCCTCAATAATGATCACGACCGGTACGCCTCGAGACCGGGCCCAATCCATGAGCACGCATGGAGCAACAGTATGTTGACAGCACAACACGTCGAACGCTTTTACCTCGTGCAAAGCCTTAAACCTCTCGTAGCATTCGCTTGCCCACTTCCCTTTTTGCGATGCAACGGCCGTCTTATTCAGATACTGAATCTCCACCCCGTCCTGTCGCTCACACGGCACGCCGGACGGATGACGCGACGTGATCACCGTCACGTCATGCCCGCCAGCCGCCAACTCTCTCGTCAGCGTTCGCCCGTGGACTTCCATCCCGCCGGCCACTCCATGCCTGTACGTGACGACGGATAACAGGCACACCCTCATCGAATCCGCTCCCGTCCTCTCAGAACCTGCGCACTACGCTCCCATGGACGCTGCTTATTTTCGATAAGCATAGATCAACATGCCCAGGAACCGGCCCCGCACAAACGGCGAGAGGGCCAACGCGCTGATTTCGTACCCAAAATTGTTCTGCTCCAATGACGCCAGCACTCCCGACAGCCTGTCTTGATTCGGAAGCTCGTGATGATGATACTCGAAGACCAGTTCTTTCACGAGCTTCAGTTTATTCCGGCGCGCCAGGTCGGCGATGACGCGCTCCTCATCCCCCTCAATATCCATCTTGAGAAAATCGATCTCGCTGCTGATATACTCCGACAAGGGAGTCGCTTCAACTTGCGACTTCGCCTTAAGCCCCCTTTCCGATTGAGCGGTCATCGCCAGTGACCCGGGCAGGCTTGGATCGGAATAAAAGTCGATGGTCCCGCTTGTATCCGAGACGGCGCGATTGAACAGCGTGACGTGCTGGAGCCGGTTACGCAGGACATTCTCCTGCAAGAGCTCGAAGGTCCTCTTGTCGGCCTCGAACCCCGTAATCGCACAGCCAGGGTAGACGTGCTTGAAATACAGTATCGACATGCCGATGTTGCTTCCGCAATCGATGATGACGGGATGATCGGTTGCAGCCTTGAAATAATAGGGCTTCCAGATGAATATTTCTTCAAACAGGAACAGAAAAACCTCATAATCGAAAAAACGAACGGTAAACCCGAACAGACGTTCCGTCGTGATTGGCCGTTTCAGAAGAATAACCCCTGCCAGATACTTCAGCTGCATCCTCATGTAGGTCAGGAGCATGGGAAGTCGGCTGCGAGCCGGTTCATTCCTGACAATAAGCCCCACGTTCCGCGTGGCCCGCCAGATCGCATAAAAGAAGCCGTACCACGACATCAGCGGTCGCCCCATCGCATGCCGACATGTTCGGACGCAATCTCGGAAAATGACTCTGCAGCGCCGAGGGCTTTGACGCGACGGCCGCGCCGCACGTACACAGAAAACAGCATCACCGTGCTGGCCGCGAAAAACACTGCGTAGGCGGCAAGAAGGACATCGACCGTCCGAGTCAGGTACGCGGCCACAAGAAAGCAATACTGGGTTTCCCTCACCCGCAGATTTGTCACAACGACTTGACCCCATGCCGGCCGTGATGTTCCACTGAGCCCTTCGCTCGATGGCACAGGTCCACCGGCATCGGAAGCCACGCCCGGCAGACCGTCCCTCTCCCGCACTCGGTTCCAAGCCGGACGCAACAACTCGTCAAAACAGAACTCCAAATAATTCGTCCATACGGACAGGAACCAGACCACACCACCGACCGCCAGCCAAAACAACGGTCCATACCCAAAGGGGTGCAGCCATCGGAGAAGATCGGGGTGTTGGTAGGCCAGTACCCCAATGATTCCCCAGAAGGCCAGATCGATGATCCCGCCGCACACCGAGTCCAAGAACCGCCCATAGGAATTTTGAGTCTTCATGGCTCGCGCGATGCTTCCATCCACGCAATCGAGCAAGTTAAAAAGAACCAGCAGCCCGATGCCGACCGGCAGCATCTGCGGAGCCCCGCTCACCAGCACGGCACATCCGGCCAGCCCCACTAGTCCGGACAGCCACGATACTCCCTCTGATGTCAAACCCATGCGAATCGCGCCCCACGCAACCCAAAACCCCAGAGGTCGGAACAAATATCGGCTCAACGGTAAAAATCTCTCATAGGCCCGTTTCGAACCGTGCGCCTCGCGGATTTCCTGGATCGTCGGCAGAAGCCTGGAATCCCGCATCATCCTCTCACCGCTGAAGCCGTGATCCCGCCGCAGACCCATTCGCCGAATTGAGCCTTCCCCATGATCCTCGCCAAAACTCGACGCTTCCAGGAACGGACGAATTGTTCCTCATTGAGGACAAACTCACAACGGACGAATCCCGCCGCGTTCAAAAGGCTGGCGAGGTCCTTTCGGGTGAAGTAGTGCAGATGGCCGCCTCCCCACACGAAGGTATCGGTCGTCGTATGGGGAAATCTTCCATTAACTAAAAGTTTAACTATATTCCTGAAGTATCTAATATTAGGCGTTGTAATGATCAACAGACCGCGAGATCGAAGCACCCTGCGAAGTTCCAGCAACAGCGCCAGGGGGTCGACCACGTGCTCAATAACCTCCAAGCACGTCACACAATCAAACGATTCGTTTTTATATGGAAGTGCGCCCGAGTTCAGATCGGCACAGACGCTCTTCATGCCCTTGGTGACGGCCTCCCGTAGAGCGCGCTCCGAGAGATCGCACCCGTGCGCCTGCTTATACCTCGACAGAGCGATCTCGGTAACACCCCCGTCTCCACACCCCACATCCAAGAGCCGCGGCCCGCTCCCTACAATGACCCGCACGGATTCCAAGATTTCGTTGTGAATCGTGCCCGTGAAGTCTCGACAACCCCCCCTGCCGGACTGGCGGTCCAGCCAATACCGTTCATACGCGCACTTGAAACCAGCTCTGTCTACTGCCACAGCCAACTCGGCCCCCTGTCCACACAGCCCAAATGATAATCCCGAACTGCAGCAACCAGCGCGCGCGCCTTTCTTAATCGATTTCCATCGTGCGATTTCAGTAGAAGCCAACCGATATCCCGCAGGATCGCTCGGTACACCTTCAACATCGCCCGCGGGGCATGGACTTGTGCGAATAACAGCTCCCCTCGCGCCTTGTGGTATGCCTTAAGCGGCGAGCTGTCCCCGCCGGTCGAAAGTGAGACCTTGTGCCAAATATGAGCCCTGGGTACCACAACGGTACGAAAGCCGACCTTCTTTATGCGAAGGCTGAAATCGGTGTCGCCCCAGTAGATGAAGAACCGCTCATCGAGTGGGCCTAACTTTTCGAGCACGGACCTTTTGAGGACCAAGCAACAGCCAGTCAACCAGTCCGAGTCGATCAACTCCTGTTGACCTCCCGCATCTATAGTCCCGGCGTTGGGGGCCGACAGTTCATAGGAGACAGGGTTAAACCTTCCACCACCAAACCATATCGTATGCCTGGCTGAAAAGTAATAAATCATGGGACAGAGGGCCCCTACCTGCTTGTCCTTCTCGCCCGCGCCGACCAGGATGTCCAACGAATGAGGGGCCACTTCGGTATCATCGTTTAACAGCACCACATACTCGGCTCCCTGAGCCAACGCCCGATCGATACCCAGGTTGTTGCCCCGCGCGTATCCCAGATTAACAGGACTCTTGACGATTTCCGTTACGCACGACGCGAGGCTCTTGAGCTCCGTAAGATTCCACGCGACTTTCGAGCCATTTTCAACCACGATGATGTCGCAGTTGCCGTAGGTCAATGCGCCGCAAGAGCGCAGGCAGTCTCGCAGAGCCTCGCGGTCGTCGAGATGCAAGATGATGATCGCTACCTTTGGATCAGACATAGGTACGACTTCCGGTCCGGCGTCAACCAGCTGCCTCAAGAGATGGGAAAAAACCTGGAAGAGGACGGGCGTCGAGCCTTGATGCCGATCCGGGAATCGCGGTCCCCAGCATCACCCGCACCATGCTAACCGATCCGTCTCAGAACCATGACGCCATTCCAAAAAGTCGGGTGTTTGTTGCAATAGGTGGTTTCATCCAAAAGAACTGCATACTTGTTAGAACTTCTCAGCATGAACTCTTCCGTGGCCTTGCGCGGCGCATCCCAGTTTGTATCATCCACGAGCACGATGCAGTTCTCGGAAAAGAACGGCTCGGCAAGCTGCAACCCCACTATTTGGTCGTCGTAGGAATGCCCTCCGTCGTAGATGTAAAAACCTATAGGCGACTTGTGGAACCTCGTGAAATATTCCCTGTAGCCCATGTCATAAAAGAAATGGCTCTCGGTCTTGCAGTGGTGAAATCTTTCCGTGAAGGCCGCCCGCGGCCCTCCAAATTCGGTGAAATTATCGACTCCGATGCAGACCTTCTCAGGATTATCGATCATGGCCGAAAGCAGCGTAAACCCGTGCCACACTCCGACATTGACAAAGGCCTCGCCGTCGGGCAACTCCGATACCCCCCTGTTAATCATCGCGGCAATGGCAAAGGTGGACATTCGAGGAATCCGGCATAGTTGATGCAGCCGGCGTTTCATCATCCGTCCTTGCTCGGGCACTCTGGTGTTTACAATTTCCAACGAGACGTTCAACCGCCCCAACAGGCTGGACAGCCTGTGATAAGAAGCGGGGATTGGTCGATCCGGCTTGACGAAACGGAATGAAAATCCCGCTATGTAATCAGCATACTGCATGGCATCTTAACAAAAATCCCGTGCCTCGCTACCTCTTAAGTCAACCGACCCGTCTTCCTATTCCTGAATAGTGGGGCTCGCTATGAGGAGTCGTCCTGTTTCAACAATTCACTGAACAGGCGAATCCCTTGGTGCGTCCCCAGATCCACATAAGCCCCCTCTTCAAACAGCATGCCCTTGACTGCGAGACCATTCTGCACCGCCAGCTGAAAGTAGTTGCCCAACACGAGCTCGCGTATCGGGTCGACGGACCGAGGGAGGGAAGAGTGGATGAGATCCGAAAAGACCGGCCCCCAAATCGCCACGCCCCACGTGTTCCGTACGGGCGGCTCAGCACACTTATCATAGACCGCCACTACCCTGTCACCTTCCAGAATGACTGGCCCCAACCGTTCAGGTTCGTTGGTAGGAAAGAGACCCAGAACCAGGTCGGCTTTGCTGTCCTGGTAAAACGTGCGCAGCCGTGAGAGACAGTCCTGGGGCAGAACATAGGTATCCGGCATAATGAACGCAGTATGACAGCCCCTCGTCCATCCATACGCAAGATCGACTGCGTGAGGCAGCCCGTGCGCCGTTTCCTGGTACACATAGGCGATGTCCACTCCCATTTCGGACCCGTCGCCAAAATAGGACATAACTTCGAGCTTCCACGGAGCCACGACGATCAGGCATCTCCGTATCCCCGCCCTTACCAACGCCTCGATCGCAAATTCGCCCACAACACGTGGCCGAATTCCCACAGAAGCCCCCGGGACTTTCTCATACGCAATCGGCAGCAGTTCCTTTGGGTACCGAAACGGTGCCAACCGGCGTCCCATCCCGGCTGCAGGAATAAGTCCGATAAATTCCATGTTCAGCCCTTTCTCATTTCTCATCGTGACAGATCAACCACGTGCGCAGAGTTCACTAATCATGCGCTCCAGGATGAATCGACCAGCGTTCCATCTTCTCCTTCCAGATGGCTTCCCAATTGACGCCCGGCGCCAATTGTCCGGCTACAAGATGGGTCGCCAACGATGGAATCGGCCCATAGAGACGATAGGCCCTTCGCTTAAAAATGCGCGGGCTCTTCCGTAATATGTGCAGCCACATCGGATGATCGGAAATTCCATGGCGAAAAATGATCTCCTTCACGTGGGACAGCGTTTCGACTTTCGCCCCAAAAGTCAAACAGGTCGAGCACTGGGTCCGCCAATGGTGCCCCCCATAGAAGCTCACATAACAGGACGCATTTTCCTGCTCCGGAGTGTAGCGAGCCGCATGATCATACGGCGTCACGAAATCGAACCGTTCCATCGCGGCTGCCAGCTTCGGACCGGCTCCATCCAGGTAGTAATAGTCGTCCTCCGCTAAGAAAACCGAGTCGTCCTGTTCTAGCCTACACGCCAGCTCAACTTGCTTAAAGAAGGATCCTACGTGTCCGAGTCCAACAAATGAAAGAATCTCTTTTTCGAACGGAACATGCTTTTCTATCCAATCCCGATATCCGGCATCGCAGGAATCGAGGATAAAGGTAACCCGCGGCGACGCCGTCCCGAAGGCTTCCACGAACGAGCGCAAGCAAAACCGCACCAGCCTCATCTTGTCGTTTGAAAAAATGGGGCTCTGGCCGTTATTACCCGGGTAAACCCTGTAAAAGACGTGCACCTTGCGCATGCTCCCGCCTCATTATAATCCCCTTGCAGCAGCGCTTACGTCGGGAGTTCCAGAAACTGCCCTATATGATTCTGGCTGTTTAACGGCCTTGGCGATCATGGAGAATGCAAGGGCCGGTTCCACCTCCCCGACCCAAAACTTATGAGCCCAGACTTGGACCAACAAGAGCTTCCTTGAGTGCACCGATATGGAGGCGCAGCGTCTCAACATCGCCCGTAGGCTCCTGCGGAAATAACTGTCTGGCCCTGCCGATGACTCATTCACACCGGCAAGGCGGAGCAACACAAGATCTTTCACCGAGAAATGGCCCTGCCCCCAGATCGATTCCACCGTAAAATGCTTCGAGAGCACCGCATGTAACTCGTCGACCGTGAATCGGAGCAACGGAATCCTTCCCCTTGCAGGAATGACTCGATCGACAGACTCCCGTCCAGGATTCGCAGCCGCAATGAATAGCGCGCCGCCCGGTTTCAACACCCGGTTGATTTCTTTCAGCAGGAGGTCGATATCCGAAACAGGCCCGGGGCTTTCGAATAAAACGACGACGTCAAACGATTCGCCGCACAACCCCCAGTAAGGATAGTCCATCTGAACGAACCGCATGCCTGATCTCTTATGGTTCGCCCGACAGTATGCAATGGCGTGTCTCCTTCTGTCGATTCCAACGATCCTTTTCGCTTTTTCCGCCAGTAGGGCCGTCCCGTACCCCATCCCACATGCTGCGTCGAGCACCACTCGATTCACCACATGCCGCCTGGCGAAGAGATACCGCCCAGCCATTTCATAGAATGTCTCGCCCCCCACATGCTGATAATACAATTCCCAATTGCTTGAGGTCGTCATGGCCCGCGATCCATTCGGAGAAGAAACTCTACGGCTCCCAATCCTCGGTTAGCCCGATTCCAACGCCTGCAACTTGCGCAATTCATTGAACCGGCCGTTCTCCACGACAAGACCGTCCCAGGAGCCCGACTCCACAATCCGCCCTCGCTCCAGGACATAAATCCTGTCGGCCCTTTGAATCGTGGCCAGACGGTGCGCCACCATGAGGATGGTGACGTTGCGGGCCAGCCCGTCAAGCGTCTGCTGAATGAGGAATTCGGATTCCGCGTCGAGCGCGCTTGTCGCCTCGTCCAACACCAGGATATCCGGTCTTCGAATCAACGCCCTTGCAAGCGCGAGCCGCTGGCGCTGCCCTCCGGACAACAACACCCCTCGACTGCCTATAACCGTGTCATAGCCCTGTGGAAGGCTCAGGATGAATTCATGGACATGGACCTGTTTGGCAGCGGATTCGATCTCCTCAGAGGTCGCTTTCGGTTTGCCCCAGAGCAGGTTCTCGCGAACAGTGTCGTTGAAGAGATTCACATCCTGCGGCACGTAGCCGATTCGCGCGTGCCAATCATTCAGGCTCAGCCGATGGAGGGACACCCCGTCGACCAGCACTTCGCCTCGCGTAGGAGAAAGAAACCCCATCACCAGATCAACAATCGTTGTTTTTCCTCCGCCGGAGGTTCCCACAATCGCGATCATTTCACCCTTCCGCAGTTCAAGGTCCACACCCCGCAGGATCGGCTCCTGGTCTCTGTACCGAAACCAAACGCCCCGCAGCTCAATGACACGCTGCAGCCCATGATATGGCTGCCCTTCATCCTGTTCGCGTTGGCCCGTCGCTTGGAGAGTCACCTGATCGATGTTCGCCACGCTGGGAAGGTGCGACATGAGTTCATGGAAGATCATTTGGAGATCGGAAACTCTCGGAGTCAGACGAAAGAACACCACGAGCAAGACCATAATGTCCGGAACGGACATCTTAAAGACCGACAGCGAGAGATAGAGGCCGGTCAAGAGAAACAACGCGGTCAACGGCTGGTACAACGCGCCGACCATGGTCCTGCTTGTGGAATCTCGGACCTGCACATCCACCAGCGCATGGACGGCCCTTCGGAACCGGTCGGCGGCCTGAGCGATGACCCCGAAGCCCTTGATCAGTTTGGCGCACGACAACATCTCAACGGCGGTTTCATGGATTACTGTATTGGCTTGGACGGTTTCCGTCCCAAAGACATGCCCCCTGGCCACGCGCGATTGCAAAAGCCACACCCCAACGCCTGTGATCCCGATCACAACCAGGGTCATCTGCCAGGAAAACACCAGAGCGAGCGTCACATAGATGAGAACCGCCATGCTCTCTCGTGCCAGAGCAACAAGATTCAGCACGCTGACCGCTGCCCGGACCGGATCCTGAGTGAGCGCGTTGATCAACGCTCCGGTCTTCTGAGCGGAAATAAACTCATACCGCGCTGAAAGGACGGCTTCAAAGAGCCTGGTCCGAAGGCTGCCCGCACAGTGAAACCGCGTGCTGTGAATCAACCGTTCATTGAGAATTGTGATCACGCTCTGAAGCAGAAAGATGATCAACAACGAGATAAGGACATCCCCAAGCGTCGGCTCGACGCCCAATGATCTGGTTATCCACTGGAACAGCGTCATAATCCATGAGGTTGCCCCCGACTGCGAAGCCGTTCCGACGCCCGCTAACGAAAACATGGGCGCCAGTAAGGCCAGCCCCAGACCTTCCAGGAGGTTGGAGGCCACTCCTCCCGACACGATCACGCTCACCCGCACCGGATACCGACGCAAAAGGAACGTGATGAACTGCGTAACCTTCACGAAGCGACCAGCTTTCTCATCAAGCGAACTTGGAAAAGCCCTTCAGGGCAGGGCATGTTATGTCTCGGAGACGTCAGCGATCATTCTATTGAAGTTTGCATAAGCAATGGGATGATTCTCACGGCTACATCCGTTTGCCCTGAGCCTGTCGAAGGGCGCACTGGCCATGGTTCGACAAGCTCACCATGACCGGGACAAAAGGCAAAAGTTTCCATTGCTTATGCAAACCGCAATAAGAGCCTACATCGTGCCTGAATGGCCCGGAGCTATCAGACACGGCAACCATCGGGGGAAAATTCGACGGAAGAGCTGCTGGAAGGTGTGCGGGTCGGCTTCCACCCGCATTTCCTGCGCGCGAGTCATCCTGCAGAGGGACTGCGCAACTGGTTTCTCTGCCCAGCGTGGACCAACGGGAGGGGGACCGCTTCGGCCTCGGCGGCTTCGCTCGTCTGTTCCAACGCAGGCCCTCTCACGACCAAGGCAGCAAAGAGCCAGAATGGCTCCATGACGCGCACGATGATGAAGGTGTTGGCTCCGATCGCGTGCACCAGCATGCCGATAAAACCGAACATAAAGCCGAGCGCAAGCCCGCGAAGAGGCGGATCATCCCGCGCCTCCTTTAAGGTCCTGACCCCCACTTTAAACGTAGCCCAGAGGAGAGCCAGGAAAGCCGCCGCGCCGAGCAGGCCTGTTTCAACCAGGACACGCGGGTACATGGCGTCCATGAACGGCCCGCCCGTGATGCCGCCTCCCCACACCGGACTTCGTTGCCACCACTCAAACGACCGTTGCCATGACTTCAAGCGGTCCGATGTCGACGTGTCGATCCTCATCTTTCCGACCTTGATCTGCCCCTTCTCAGCGGCCTGCCCGCCGAAGGTAAACATGATGCGGTCCCTGACGGTCTTCGGGGCCCACATCGGAACGGATGCGGTAAGACAGAGCACCAACGCAAAGATCAAGGGTTTCCGGTAGCTGATGTGCAACATGACGATCAGGACCACCACCGCCCAGGCCAAGAACGACGCTCGTGATAGGGTCGCCATGAGCGCGAGCGAGCCGGTGACCATAAGCGCGATCAGCGGCCCCTTCCGCGACACGGATCCGGGCGTGAGCAAGAACCCCAGGGCGATGGACATCATGAAAACGAGGTAGCCACCGAGGGTGTTCGGCTCTCCGTCCTCGCCCTCGAACGGGGCCGAAGCCCGGGCGCCGCTGGGAATCTGTGCGATCGCGTAGAGTGTCACCAGGAAGCAGGTCACCAGGCTTGCCGTGATCAGCCCTTGAGCCTGCTTTCTTGTGTGGATCGCGTTCACCACCATGAAGTAGAGGAAGAAATATTCGAAATATTTCAAGTTGAAGAAAAATCCATTGAGCGGTCTTACTCGACCGGCCACGATGCCTATCATGGTCGCGAAGAAGCAGACCGCGACGTAGAACATCATCCGACCATTCAACGGGGTCGCCTTGAGCGCGGCCTCTTCCTTGTGAATGGCGGCCTTGACCATCCAGACGAACCCGATGACGACCAGCAAGAAATCATCGAACCGGAAGGTCACACCTCGCCCGAGAGTCTGGTCTGCCGTAGCCCCGCTGCCGAGCATCATCTCCGGACCGAGGAGCATGGAGAAGACGAGCAGATAGAGGCTAATGCGCGTGGAGAGAAACGCCGCGACCAACAGTGCAGAGATGAGGACAGCACCCAGCACGACCGTGGATTTGCCGACGGTCATGCTGACGCCGATCGCGAGAGCCAGCAGCACGATCAGAAAGATTTGAGCGCGTCCGATTTTGAGAGTGTCCATGCTCAGAATCCTGCAATCAGACCTGATTGTAAGCGGACGGCTGACGTACCATCATGGGCCGGCCCCGATGGACTATTTGTAGCTGTAGCGATAGGCCTCATAATCGGGAGCCAACTCCGCGCTGACGTTGCTTAAGACGATCCCCACAACCTTTGCGCGCGCGTTTTCGAGCAGCGTTTTTGCCCGCTTGAGGGCGTTGCGCCCCACCCTGCCCACTTGGTAGACCATCACCACCCCGTCCACCTTGGAGCCCAGCGTCACCCCATCGGTCACCGGCAAGATCGGCGGACAATCGAATATGGTGATATCGTATTCTTTTCTGACCACCTCGATCAGCTCATTGAGACGCGGCGAGTTCATGAACTCGGCTGGATTGTCCGGCCGCTTGCCCGACGGCAGGATATTGAGGTTATCGATGCCGGGCGCATTGACAACCTGCTCAACGCCCAACGCGCCCAGCATCAAATCCGTCACGGTCCGGATCGCTTCGGTATAGTGCGTGGTGCCCAGCAACACCTCGCTCAAGCCCGGGACCTGCTCCAGCCCCAGCCGCTCGTGGATGGTCGGTTTCCGCAAGTCCGCATCTACGAGCAGGACGCGCTTCCCGTCCTGCGCCAGCGCGATGGCCAAGTTGACCGCGCTGGTGGACTTTCCTTCCTGGGCGCCCGCGCTGACGAACGCAAGGACGCGCTGCCCCTGCGCCATGCCGGCGAACTGGATGTTGGTGCGCAACGACCGGTATCCCTCCGCCAACGGCGATTGCGGGTCGAACAAACTGACGAGGTGGCAGTACAGGTCCATCGTCTCGGGAGACAATCTTTCTGTGAACCCCGCCTGGATGTCCCGCTCGACTTCCCGCCGATCGACGCGTGGGATGACACCCAGGACCGGCACCTTGAGATAGGTCTCCACCTCTTCGATCGTTGCGATGGACGTGTCGAAGGATTCCTTGAGGAAGGCCGCCACGAGGCCCACCAAGCCACCCATCAAGAACCCCAGGAAAAGATTCAAGGGCACGTTGGGCGCGTTGATCGGCTTGGTCGGTTCGACGGCCGGCTCGATGATCGAGACCTCCTCGATTTGCTCCGCCCCCTTGATCATAAACTCCTGGTGCTTGGCTTTCAGGGAGGCGTACAGGTTGCTGTTCACCAGCACGTCCCGCTCCAGCCTCGCCAACTGGATCGCCGCCTGCGGGAGGCTGAGATACCGCTCACGATATTTTTCCTTCGATTGCCGAATCGCCTGCTCGCGCTCGTCAAACGTCCCGTACTTGGCCTCCAGTTCCCGGATCATTTCCTCCTTGACGTTCTTGATCTTGCGGTCCAACTCCTTGACGAGCGCATGTTCAGGCGTATAGTTGATCAGCAAGTTGTTTCGATCCTGCGTCAGATCCACCATCCGCTTGTTCAGCGTGCTGATCAGGGCCTCCACTTCGTCGGAGTAGACCCGGCCGGGCGCCGCCTCTACCGTTCCGGTTTTCTTCAACCCCTCGAGCTGGGCACCCACTTCCTTTTTCACCCGGAGCAGCTTCTCCTGCTCCGCCTCCAGCCGCTGATACTGGACGAGCGCCTCCTTCGCCTCTTCCGTGACGAAGACCTGCCCTTCCCGCTCCTTGAAAGAAGTCAGCGCCTGTTCGGACTCGCGCAGGCTGGCTCCCAACGTCTCGAGCTGTCCCTCGACAAACCGCCTGGCTTCGATGACCTGCCGATTCCGGTTGTAGATGTTTTCTTCGCGGTAGGCCTCGGCCGTGAGCGTGGCCACGCGCTCGGCCTTCTTGGGCTCGCCGGCGGTCGCCGTGATCTTGATGATATTGGTGCTCCCTTCCTGCGCCGCATCAATCTGAGCCTGCAGGCCGTAAATCACGTTCAGGAACTCAGGGGACTGTCGCACGCTTTCCTTCTCGAGCGTCTGGTCGATCGCCTGTTCGTCGAGGTTCTTCTCGATAAGTCCCAGCCGCTTGGCTACACGCTCCATCACGGCAAAGCTGCGGATCACCTCGGCCTGCGTGGAAATGTCGCTGCCCTCTGACACGGAGACCGATTCCTGCAGCAGCCCGGTGGCCGTGGTGGACCGTTCGTATCGGACGCGAGAGGAGGCCTTGTAGATGGGGTCCGGCCCGACCAGAAGGGGCATGGTCCCTGTAAACACTGTGACCAGCAGGGTGGTGAAGATAATGATCCCCCTGCGCTTGCGGGCGATCAACCAAAAGTCAATAAGGTTGAGATCGTATTGGGCCATATCAAGACCGTGAAACGTGAGGCGTGAGACGTGAAACGTATCCCTCGCCTGCGGCTGCGATAGCTCGATCGAGTAGATGATCGAACACTGGCTTGATGAATATTTTAGCACCCGGATGCTGCTTTAAGAAGCCCGCCACCGACCGCCCATGCTGCAGATAGAGATCGGCGAACATTCGCCCATACCAGCGTTCGGTGAAGGGCCCCCAAATGTACCAGCGCAAGACCCGCACTTGCCACGCCTGCTCGCCGTAGAGCACGCGCGCGATCCAACAGCCGACATTGACCGTTGCCTGTGAAGGTTGAGGGTCTGGCGTGATGAATAACGTCTGAATCGACTTGCCGATGAAGACGGCGTTGGCAGCCAGCAGAAGAGTATTGAGAGCGGGCAGGACAGCCTTGAGATAGTAGTGATTCCAATCGCCTATCCCGGATCGGGGGACAAAGATCACATCATTGTCTTCCACAGGGAGGTCGGCTCGCAGATCCCCCGTCGTCAAGAAGCTTTGCACATTGGCGACTCGAACCACCGGGTTCTCCGGGTCCTCCTTCGACCTGGATATGATGACGACTTTGTTAAGGTCGGCAACGTCCGTGTAGCCACCCGACTGTCCAAGCGCGTGAAGAAGCGTGGCATTGCGCTCGAGCGTATACTTTCCCGCCGCCTTCACCTCTCCGAAGATGTAGAAGTTCTTCGGCCTCACGGGACGTTTTTGAGCCAGCCGAACCTGGACGCGCGGATTCTTGATCACGGCGGACAATTCCTGGGCGACGCGGGCCTCCGCTTCAATCTCGGTCAGCCCCTGCACGTTGATGTCCTGGAACGAGACCGTGACGACTCCGCTTGTCAGCACCGTCGCCACATACTTCTCCTCGCCCGCGCCGCGTCGCACAATGATCTCGAGCGTGTCGCCGGGCTCGATGATCGTTTCCGGGTCCCGTTTGGCTGCAAGAGGTGGTTTGGCTCCCAAGACGGCAGGACCTCCTCCGACCCTATCCTGGGGCGGAGGCGTAGAACCCGCACAGGCAACGGATAGACCCAGCATCACCGCCAGAAATAGCCGCGCCACTCTCATCCTCCCAAGTCTGTTGACGATGCTCTCAAGCAGTCGTCTGCCTATTGTCCACGATCTCTCCCACGTGAATGAGGGGCGATGCGCTGAGGTCGAGTTCCCTGGGCTCGCGCAAGCGAAAGCCGCGCTGATCCGTCGTGACTCTGATGGTCGGGCGAAGAGGAAACCGGGAGTTTGACCGCACCACCTCGCCAATCTCTCCAGAAGACAGCTTGACCCAGGTACCGACCGGAAACAGTGAAAATTGATTGAGCAGGCTTTTAAAAGCCCGCGTGGGGAAGCCTGTTTTTTCACGAGCGAGCAGGAGGCGGACCGCTTCGTGAGGCATCAGCGCTTTCCGGTTCAGCCTGGCCCGCAGCATGGCGTCAAGAATATCCCCCATTCCGATGATCAGGGCAAACTCGTGAATCTGCGCTCCCTGCAACCCTTGCGGATAGCCGGTGCCGTTCATCCGTTCATGTTCCTGCACCACGACCTCGGGAAGCCACGGTTCCTCCGGCGCCGCCTGTCTCAGCAAGTCCGCTCCCATCTTCGGATGGCCACGCATCCGGTCGAGTTGGTCCGGCGACCACCGGCCGGCTTCATCCAGCATCTGCTCCGGCAGAAGGAACATGCCGAGATCGTGAACCAGCGCCGCTAAGGCCAGCCGGGATAAGTCATCCGACCGATACCCCATCCCATGCCGATTTTGACGGCGAAGATGGCCGTATGGACCAGGTTCCCGATGAGCGAGGGACCGCTCTGGTGGGAGATGGCTCGGACGAGCAATGCGTCGTCCTGCGCGAGGGAAGCGACCATGCCGTCGGCGATCTGCGGAAGATCGCCGAGTGAGAATGGTCGCTGATTGCGGACGGCCTTGGTAATGGCTACGAGAGATGCCTCGGCCTTGACATACCAGTCGACAGCCGGCGGCGTAGTGGACGGTGGGCTTCCCGTGGGCGGAGAAGGTGATTCCGGCAATTCGACGATCGAAACTGGCGCAACGGGCCTGAGTACGGTCTGGGACACTCCGCCGACCGGAGCCGAAGGCTGAGGCGCCTCACGCCGCACCTGTTCCTGCAACGCGCGCAACTGAATCGGCTGCGGCGGCGTCGGCGCGGGCGTCGGCGCCGACGCTTCGGGTGTCGGTGCTTCTTTCTTCTCCGGTTCCTCTGAAGGAGCCTTCCCGCCCCGAATCAGGTCAGTGAGTCGAACCATCCTGCTCTCCGAACTTAAAGTCCGCAATCACGCGCGTGACAATGGCTGTGTCGATCTGAGCCTTTTTTTCCAGAAAGCCGCTCAGGAGGGACAGATCGGACAGCGTATTGATGTTTCGAGGAATCCCCTCGGAGCTCTTGAAAATCAGTTCGATAGCTTCGGCGGAAAAAATCGGCCGTTGGTCGGCTCCAGCAGTCTTGAGGCGGAATTCCATGTAGCGGGTGGTTTCCTGCAGATCAAAAGCCGGCAAGTGGAATCGGACCGCCACCCTTTGGGCAAACTGCTTGATCGAGTTGATTCGGGCATTCAACTCCGGCTGGCCGAGCAGGAGCAAGGTCAGAAGAAACCGGTCGTTCAACTGGAAGTTCAGCAACAGACGCAGTTCCTCAAAGACTACGTCGTCCTTGATTGCCTGGGCCTCATCCACGAGGATGACGGTATCTTTCCCACGCTTCAGGTTGTCCAACAGATGCTCATTGAGTTTATGCAGCCGATCCAGTTTGGAGTGAGCATCCGTGATGCCGAGCTGATAGAGGACCTCACCTAAGAACTCTTGAGAATCAAGGGAAGGATTGGCAATGAGAGCCGTATCGTAACGTTCTTGCGCGATATGCTGGATAAACTGGCGGCTTAACGTGGTTTTTCCACACCCAATTTCTCCGGTCAATAACACGGCGCCTTTCCGCGCCTCCACACCGTACAGAAGCCTGTGCAACCCCTCTTCATGCTTCGGGGAAGGAAAATAGAACTTTGGGTCCGGCACATTTTCGAAGGGAGCGAGCTTCAGCCCCCAATAGGCTTCATAATGCACGGCCTGCCCCTTGAAATGGCCTACTCAGACTGGTAGATTATGTGTGCAACATGGTGATTTGTCAAGCAATTCTTCTCTGGTTTTCAATATTTAGCTAGTCCGGGGAATGAGCAAAGGGACCAGCGCGAGAATTTGCGCCAAGGAACGCCTGTTATGAGCGACATGGCCGAGTCCGCTTTCTATTCATTACTGCTGATTGTAGTGCTTCCATTGACTCTATCTATACCATGTGGCAATCGTACCTGCAACGAAAGGATTGACTGATTCCAAGCGCCACAGCAGCGATCCAGCCGGTTCAAAGGGGTGTAGCCAGGGTTGGAGGAAGACCATGGTGGAGTCCAAAAGATCGGGAACACGGTACGAAAGGCTCTGGCACCGAGTTCGCAGAAATTTTATGTTAGTCTTGCTCGCTGTCGTCGTTGCGGCACTGGTAACCGCCTTGTTTCAATGTGGCGCCGCGATCGACTCTATCCCTGGATAATACCGTCTGAAGTGTAGTGAGAGAGGTCACCGGCGCAATCAACCAGGAACCCTATGAGTCCAATCCAGAGACCCAGTACATGGCATGAACGGCTGCGGTGGAGAATCCGCAGGGACTTCAAAGCCATCGTGCTCGCTCTTGTTCTCGCGGCTGTCGTGGCGGGCGCGTTTCAATTCGGCTCGGTCATCCTTCGGGTCTTCGGCGGTCTCCTGATCATGCAGGGTCGGTACTATCAGCCCAAGGAGGAAGACCGCATGCGCCAGCTACGCGAGAAAAAAATAATGGAAGAGAACGCTAAGAAAGGGCAATGAGCCGACTGACTAAAGCAGCAGGGCGTCGCGACATGAGGACCTTGTGACAGGGAAACAAATCGGCCGCTGTCTTGAGCAGCGGCAGGTTGGGGTATACGGAAGCGTTGCGAATGATCTTGCGATTAAGGGACGGGTGTTGGTTCTAACCAAGAAGAGTTACTACTTGCCGAACATTTGCTTGAGTCTCTTCTTTTCATCCTCGTCCAACTCGTTGAACTGAGATTTGACCTGGGCCTTCTGGGCCGCCGACATCTTGTCGTATTGAGCCTTCATCTGGTTCTTGTCCCCCGTGAGCATCTTCTTGATCTCTGCTTTGTCTTTGGTGTTCAACGCGGCAGGGTTGTCGAGGGCCTTGTAGGCAAGCTCGACGCGCGCCAGCATCCCATCGATCCCCTGGGTTGCGATCCCAATGCCGATAGCAACGACGCAGGAAATCCCCACTATTCCGGCGTAAAATTTTACATCCTGCCGGAAACTACCGCTGGCGCGCCGTTGCAACCTCATCGCGCCCCCCCGTGCTATTAGTTTAAGAACGTCCTCTCAAAGATGTCAAGAACATTTGTTTTTTAGCGTCGTAGTTGATGCGGCCACGCTTCGAGCACTATAGCCCTTTCCCCTGTCTCCCGAGCAGGCGAAGATTACGACCTTCAGCGGCGAAAAAGGCGTGTGGGGACTGCCCGAACCCCACAGGTTGAAGCAGGCTTCCTCGGGCCGTGTGGACCTGGCTGAATCTCGATGAGGTCTTCCCGGTGATCCACACGGCTCCTTGCTGGTCTGTCCGGTAGAGATCGACTCCGTTCCGTTCGTAGGCGGCCAGCACGTCGGCCGTCGGGTGGCCATAAGGATTGCGTGCTCCGACCGAGATGACTGCGACCTCGGGCCGCACCTGTCTGATCCACCCTTCATCCAGGGAGCTGCGCGCCCCATGGTGAGGCACCTTCAGGACCTGCACCCCCGCTATTGCGTCGTGTCCGCTCAAGAGCTTAAGGGCTTCCGCTTCGATGTCCGCCGTGAAAAGAACAGTTTGAAGGCCGCAACTCAGCCTCGTTACCACGGATAGGTTATTCAAGTTCAAGGATCTCTGAGAAACCAAGCCCCCATCATCCAAACCGGAGCGACGGCGTTCCCTCGGCGGATGCAGCACCGTCAAACGGCAAGGGCCTGACGAAATGATCTCTTGTCCCTCCTGTGCCATCGATTCCGCCAGCCCGCGGACGTGCAGCGCGGTCTGGACACGCTGATAGAAGGGCTCGCTCCTGGCCACCCCGTTATTCCAGTAGTGGCTCACCGTAAATGAGCGGAGGACCCATGCAAGCCCCCCGATATGGTCGAACTGCGGATGGGTGCCGATGACATGGTCAAGCTTCTTGATGCCTCGATCCCAGAGATAGGGCCCGACGACGGTCCGTCCCATATCGAAGGTCTCGTACGCGGCCCCGCCGTCGATCAGAACCGTCTGACCATCGGGCAGCTCGATCACGCAGGCATCTCCCTGCCCTACGTCCAGAAACGTGACGCGCAGGGTTTCGCCGTCGGCCTGGATGCGCGGCGACCACCCCCACCAGCTCAGGATCACGACAACGCCCGCAAGACCCATGTACCGCACCCAGCGATTTCCTCCGGACTCAATGACCATGGCAAGCAGAGCGTAGAACATCACCATGGCAAGGAGCGTCGGAGAGGACACATGCCACTCGGCCCCCGGCACCAGAGCCACCAGTTGTACGAAGCCAACCATCAGGTCCAACAGGGCCTGGTTCAAAGGCCCGAGCGGCAGGAACGTCGATCCGGTCAGCAAGACCCATAGGGCGGAGCCTAGCCCGACCGGCACCAGAACCAATCCAGCCAGCGGCACCACCAGGAGATTCGCGATCAACCCCAGCCAGGCGATCTGGTTGAAGTGGTAGGCAACCAGCGGAACAGTCGCGAGCGTCACTCCGCCGGTGATCCAGCCGTACAGATGGAGCCAGGTCCAGGCCCGTTGGGCAAGAGAAGCGCGATCCATACGATGCGGGCGCAGGCTTCGGCCGATCTCGCTGGTTGCCCCCTCTTCAGTTGTCCGCTGCACCACCAGAGCGATCGCGCAGACCGAGCAGAAGGAGAGCTGGAAGGAAATGTCGAACAGAGCGCGGGGGTCGTGTAGGAGAATCAAGAGGCCGGCCCCGGCGAGGGCCAGCAGCAACCGTTCTTCCCGCCCCAACCAGACGGCCAGCAGGAACAATAGGATCATGAGGGCTGACCGGACCGTCGCCACTTCAGCCCCAGCGAGCAGCGTGTACCCCGTCACCGGCAGCACCGTGACAACGGCCGCCAGCCTCGTCGCCGTGACCCGGCGCGACAGAGCTTGGAGCCATGATGCCGGCATAAGGCGACAGGCCCGTTTCACGAGAAGGAACGACAGGAACGCGATCAGGCCCAGGTGGGAGCCGGAAATGGAGAGAATGTGGACGGTGCCGGTCGCCATGAAGGCATCCCGCAGCGCCGCGTCGAGATAGCCGGGTTCTCCGATGATAATCCCAAGGTAGATCCCCAGCGCTGGCCCGCTCAGGGAAGCCTCCGCCGCCTGTCGGATCTGCTCGCGCCACCCATCGATGACGCGCCAGAAAGCCCATGGCGACAGACCCCGGCCGGCGGTCACCACGACCTGTCCTGGCCCGGCGACGGCCGCCACCGCGTCGATTCCCTGCCGTCGCAAGCGGGCTGCATAGTCAAACCCGCCCGGGTTCAACGTTCCGGAAGGGGGACGGAGACGGGCCGTCAGCGCAACGATGTCTCCTTGCCCGACGATCACATCCGGGTCTCGCCACGCGAGGCGCAGCCGCCCCTTGACCGATTGGACGGACGCCCGTTCACCCAGTTGCAGCTCTGACAACACCAACATCATCCGGCCAGGCCCGTGCCGGACCGGTTCCACGACCTGGCCTGTGATCTTGACAGGACGATCGCCCGCAAAATCGGCGAGGGGCGAGCCAGCGGCCACCCAGTTGAAGAGCGCCCAATAGAGGACGCCGACCAGGAGGCTCCCGTAGAGTCCCGTCCCTTGACGCACCGTGAGCCGCCCCATCCGTTCGAGACCCACAAGCACAACGGCTGCGACAAGCAGGATGGTGAACAGGCAGGAAGGCAGGTATGGCAGAAAGGAGCCTCCCACCAGCCCCAGAACAAAGGCAACAGTAAGAGGAAGGAACATTGAAACCGTGAAACGTGAAATGTGAGACGTGGGGGCTAGGAATGCAGAAATTGTTTCCTGATACCGTACGCTTTACGTTTCACGCTTCACGTCCCTTACCCCAGACAGGCACGAACGACGCCGGACAGTTCGTCGGCAACCGAGCGGATCAACTGTTCTTGCTGCCCCTCCACCATAATCCGGATCAGCGGTTCCGTCCCGGAGTAGCGGACGAGCACGCGGCCCGTCCCGTTCAACT
>Ga0233425_10002468_pt1 | contig 36318 bp, 25 predicted proteins | sample Watercolumn_Towu_2_FD_181712 | JGI IMG/M metagenome (GOLD analysis project Ga0233425, IMG submission 181712) | Freshwater microbial communities from Lake Towuti, South Sulawesi, Indonesia - Watercolumn_Towuti2014_140_MG | ecosystem: Environmental > Aquatic > Freshwater > Lake | place...
GTAAGAACAGCATCGGTAATTTTAATGTTATCAATTCTATGCTCGATTCTCTCCATTTCAAATTTTTTAGCTACACAGGGCATTACTGCTACAACATAAATATCCTCCGCTCTTATTTGCTTTTGCTTAGCGTAATATGTTTTCAAAAGAGCCGAGACCATGCCCATGGGAGAGCGACAAGTAGATGCATGTGGAATAAGTTCAGGATAAAATTTCTCCATAAAATTTATCCATCCTGGAGAACATGAAGTAATTAATGGTAAATTTTCCTTATTTTTTAATCTTTTAAACAGTTCATGAGATTCTTCCATAATGGTTAAATCTGCACCAAAGTTGGTATCAAAAACTGCATCAAAACCCATTTTCTTAAGAGCAGTGACCATCTTGCCAGTACAAGGAGTTCCGGGTGGAAGGCCAAATTCCTCACCTATTGTGGCCCTAATCGATGGCGCAGTTTGAATAACTACATGTTTACTAGGATCATTTAACGCTCGCCATACATGATCAAAATGACGTTTTTCTTGCATAGCAGCAGTTGGACATACATTAATACATTGTCCACATTGTACGCATACAGATTCATCCATTTTATTTTCATAAGCTGGACAAACAATGGTAGAAAAACCTCTATAATGTTGACTTAAATTACATACGCCCTGCACTTCTGCGCATACACGAATACATCTTCCACAGAGTATGCATTTTTCCGCATCTCTTACCACGGAACAACTCGAGTTTTCTATGGGAAATCTCTTGCGCTTGCCTTCAAATAATCTTTCTCTTACACCAAAAGTATAAGCCAATTTCTGTAGTTCACAATTGCCATCACGTTCGCACGTTTGACAATCTTTCGGGTGATTATCCAAAATGAGCTCAATAATGTCTCGTCTAGCCTGTCTTATTTCCGGAGAATTTGTTAAGACGACCATTCCCTCTTCTGCCATTGTGCTACATGAGGTTACAAAGTAATTAATACCCTCTACCTTTACTATACATACACGGCAGGCTCCTTCAATGCTCAAATCGGGATGGTAACACAACCTGGGAATATGAAATCCCAACTTATCTGCCGCCTGCATGATTGTTGTTCCTTTAGGAACAGTTATCTTTTGTTCATTTATTGTTAAAGTAACTTCCTCTGTCATGTTATCCTCTTCTTTATGATCGTGTTACAGCACCAAATCGGCATACTTCTAAACATTTTCCACATTTAATACAAAGGTTTTGATCGATATGATGCACTTTTTTACGCTCTCCGCTTATTGCTCCCACCGGACAATTTCTTGCACACATAGTACAGCCCACACATTTTTTTTCATCGATCTGATAGCAAATTAAAGCCGTGCACGTTTTAGCCTGACATGTTTTGTCCTTAACATGCGCTTCATATTCATCATAAAAATATTGTAGAGTGCTCAACACTGGATTTGGAGCGGCTCTACCAAGTCCGCATAGGGATGATTTTTGTACCAAAAGCGCTAAACGTCTTAAATTTTCTAAATCCTCATATGTGCCGCTACCGCCAGTAATACGTTCTAATATTTCCAACATTCGCATCGTCCCTTCTCGACATGGAACACACTTACCACAAGACTCACTTTGACTAAATGTAATAAAGAACTTGGCAAAATTAACCATACAATCATCTTCATCAAGGACAATCATACCACCGCTTCCCATGATTGATCCAATGGCCTGCAAATTATCATAGTCTACTTTAGTATCAATTAAAGATGCAGGAATACATCCACCAGCAGGTCCTCCTGTTTGAATAGCTTTCAATTTTTTCCCATCCGGTATACCTCCACAGATATCGTAAATAATCTCTCTTAGAGTAGTGCCCATTGGTACTTCAACAAGCCCTGTGCGATTAACTTTCCCTGTAATGGCAAAAGCTTTTGTACCTCCACTTTTTGCGGTTCCTATACGACTGAAATTTTGACTTCCAAAAGATATGACAACAGGAACATTAGCTAGTGTTTCTACATTATTAATAATCGTTGGTTTTTGCCATAATCCACTTACTGCCGGAAATGGAGGTCTTATTCTAGGTTGTCCTCTTTCGCCTTCTATAGAATGAATAAGAGCCGTTTCCTCTCCGCACACAAAAGCTCCAGCTCCTAATTTTATTTCTATATCGAAATCATATCCGGACATTAAAATATTTTTACCTAAAATGCCATGTTTGCGACAAATATCAATAGCATTAGCCACCCTTTTTACAGCAAGAGGATATTCTGCTCTTATATAAAAGAAACCTTTTTGAGCACCTATTGCAAAACCAGCAATCATTAATCCTTCAATAACACTAAAGGGATCCGACTCTAACATACTTCTATCCATGAATGCTCCAGGATCTCCTTCATCAGCATTACAAATCACATATCTTTCTTTTTCTTCATTTTTTATTGCAAAACCCCATTTTTTCCCTGTTGGGAAACCTGCGCCTCCCCTGCCCCTTAAATTTGATTTACTAATCTCTTCAATAACCCAATTAGGATCATTATTTTCTAATACCACTGCCAGAGCTTGAAATCCCATATGATTTATATATTCATATACATTTTCCGGATTGATAAGACCAGAATTTCTTAAGGCAATTCGACTTTGTTCTGCGTAAAAAGGAATATCACCATAAATTTCGAAAAAATTTTGTGTATAAGGATGGGCAGATAGCAGTTTTTGAGCTTCAGTTTTTGGTTTTTTTTGGTTTTGAGCAGTGTATAATAAATATTTATCTACAACTTTTCCATCAAGCACATGTTGCATAAATATTTCATGAGCCGCTTCTCTTGTGACTTTTTGATAAGTAATAAGTTTTTCTTTTGGTTTAAAAATACTTACAATAGGTTCCAGGCTACATCTTCCTGTACAACCTACACGTCTTAACGTTATATCTTCTCTTCTCGATGCTTTTATATGCTTGGAAAACTCATCAGCCACCATATCAGCACCAGCTGCATTTTCACAAGTAGCTGACCCTACTTGTATTTGTATGTTTTCAAAAAATTTTTCCTTAGCAAATTCTGCTTGTGCCTTATTTTTTAAATCATTGTATGCATTTAAAACTTCTGGTTTTTTCATAAAACATCCTTCATACAATTACATATCATTATTTTGAATTTTGAATACAGAAAAAAATTGAACAAAAAAACCGTGTTTTTATTTTTATATAAATATTGAGAAATAACCTGTTTTTTTAATAAAATGCATGTTGTTAAAAAAAAGGATAATAAAAATGGTTAAAAGTATAAATCTTAGTGAAATTAATGACTATTTAAACAGATGTGAAAGAGAACAAGCTAGAGCATCGCAACCATTAAATCCGGTTGTAAATAGAGTTGCTAATCAAGCTGCAGAATTTATTCCACCACCTATTCATATCGATGATCACAGCATACATATAAGTAGTGGAAGAGTAAGCCACGAAAGATCCTCACGCGAAGAGAGGCAAGAAGATAGAGAACATTTTTATGTTGTCATGGGTATTATAATTACAATTTTATCTGCTCTTTCTTTAGGACTGATAAATAACATTATAAAAAAAGACACGAGAAAATTAGATATGGCAAAACAGAATTTGGCGACATCAGAAGCTATAGAACAATTGTGGTTGCAACACCAAGATAAACCAATACTCCAAGATCTTGGTATTCTCGCTCAAAATCAAAAACATATAGACAAGGTACAATACGACAATTTAACAGATAATTACATGAAAAATCGCAATTACATGTTATGTGTCGTAGGATCGCTAATTGGCGGTGGCACACTATTTGTGGGCGGAATGCTATCCGCATATGGTTTAGTTGTTATAGGATCAATTGCGATAGTAGCCAGCATCGCTTTTGCCTGTTATAATCTTACTAATCATTGGAATGATGAAGAAACAGCACAAGAAAGGAAAGACGAGCAAGATGTTGATGGACATTCCAATAATATTCTATATTTACTTCAAAATGTAAAAGGAGAGATTCAGCGACCAGAATTTACTCAAGCTTTAGTAGAAATAAATAGACCACAAGAAGCAGCACCTAATGCAGGTTTTTATCCTTCTATGCTATAAATACTACATCACTATTTGCCCTAGCTGATATACAGCTAGGGTGATTGTATAGGCGATAATTAAAAGTCCTCCTAGTTGGAAGATGGCCCACTTCCAAGAACCTGTTTCCTTTTTAGTAATCGCAATTGTTGTCATGCATGGAATACTTACTAACATAAAAAGCATAATACAAAAAGCTTGTAGTGCAGAATAATTTTCTTTCAATCCCTCTTGTACAGATCTTTTTCCTTCCTTTGAAAAAATAATACCCATTTGCGTTACAAATACTTCTTTAGCAGCGATTGCACTCATCATCGCCGTATCTATTTTCCAATCAAATCCCAAAGGAGCAAATATCGGTTCTATTACTTTTCCAATTTTGCCGATATAGCTACATGAAAGATTCTCTTTTTGTTGTTCACATTTTTGCGGAAAGGAGGACAAAATCCAAAGGACAATAGCAAAAGTAAAGATAACAGTTCCTGCTTTTTTTAGATATTGTCCGGCCATGAACCATGTCTCTAAAAATATACTTTTCCAAGACGGCATATGATATGGAGGTAATTCCATAATAAAAGGAGCATTATCACCTTTAAACAATGTCACCTTTAACAATTTAATCACTATGACTGCCAAAATAAAACTCATGCAATACAAAAAAAGCAAAACCCATGGCTGCCACACTAATGGGAAAAAAGAAGGAATAATAATCGTAAAGACCACCAATTTTGCACTACATACGATTAGGGGAAGCGCCAAAATCACAGAGAATCTATCTCTTTTATTTTCTAAAGTTCTCGTTGCCATAATTGCCGGAACAGTACATCCAAATCCAATGAGCATCGGAATAAAACTCTTTCCATGCAGTCCCATTTTGTGCATGATCTTATCCATGATAAAAGCTGCTCTTGCCATATATCCCGACTGTTCCAATATAGAAATAAAGATAAACAAAAAGAGTATATTAGGAAGAAATAAAACGACAGAGCCAACACCTGCCAATATACCATCAACTGTTAGAGATCTCAATAAAGGATGATGTATATGCCCATGTAAAAAGAGAGAGAAATGTTGAAAAAATATTTGTAACCATTTCGCACAAAACCCTCCGCAAGTAAATGTGACTTTAAAAGTTAAGAACATAAACAACAAAAAGATAGGAATACCAAAATATTTATTTGTAATCCAATCATCTATATAATCGCTACTGTTTTTTCTCTCATAAACATTTTTTGATTTTATAACTTTTTGGCATATTTGTAATATAAGTGCATGTCTTTCTTTTGCTATGGAAATTTCGAAATCTTCTTTATTTTTATCTGCAAATGATTTTCTTCTTGTTTTTATTTCATTTAAGTAAGGTTGAGGGAAAAATTTCTCTATTTCTTTATCACCTTCTAATAATTTTACAGCTAACCATCTTATGGACGCTTTTGTGGCATCTGATATTGTTTTATTTTGGTTCAATTTTGTTTGATTCAAATAGGTTTGATTCAAATAGTTTTGAATGAAAAATAATTCATTTTCTATTAGTTCACTAAACTTTAACTTAGCACTAATATCTTTATGTGTAACTATTGCTGAGATAAGGTTATCTATACCTATATTTTTACTGCTGATTACCGGTATTACCTTTACCTCTAGTAATTTGCCTAAAAAATCAACATCTACACATATTTCATGTTTTTTTGCCACATCAACCATGTTTAAAACAACTATCAAAGGAACGCCTAATTCCATAAGCTGAGTTGTTAAAAAAAGGTGCCTTTGTAAATTGGAAGAATCAACAACATTAAGAATAATGTCAGGTTTTTTTTGTATAAGAAAGTTTTTGGCAATATTTTCATCTATGCTGTAGGTGTCAAAGCTGTATAATCCGGGTAGATCAACAATAGTTATACGATAGTCTTCATAAATTAAAAAACCCTCTTTTTGTTCTACCGTAACACCTGGATAATTGGCAACATGTTGTGTCGATCCCGTCAGTTTATTGAATATTGTAGTTTTCCCACAATTAGGATTTCCGGCAATTGCAACTAAAAATTCTTTCATTATGGTTCTTTTTGAAGAATAATACCTTTTGCTTCTTTTTTCCTTAAAGAAACATGAAAATTTTTTAATTTTACATCTATTGGGTCACCAAGTGGAGCTTTTCTACACACTTGTACCACACATCCTTCAACAAATCCCATGTTTATTATACGTTTCCGAAATTCATATGATCCTGCTATTGATACTATACGTCCTTTTTCCCCTGGAGCTAACATATCCAAAGATGTACTCATAAATTTTACTTTACATTCTTTTGGATTAATAATATAAAAAACTCAGATTTTAAAATATGTTTTCGTGGCTTTTAAAAAAATTACATAAAAAAGATTGTTGGGAAAAACAATGCATAACTCATGAGGTTATTGCTTTCACAAAATTTGCCAAAATTTATAGTTTCTTTTCTAAAAAAAAGGCACTTATTGGCAAAGTGTCGAAGTGTTCTGAAGACATTGAAATCACATGTGATATTTTAAATTTAATTGACAGAAATATGCAATACCCCCTACTACGAACTATTGCTACTGGGGAAGTATTATGTAAAGTTTTAGCTTATCGAGATTTAAAACCTGGTCAAAAAATATTAATTCCCTATTTAGATGGTAACAATCAGCCTGCATCAGCGACATATCGTATAACCAAAATTTTTGATTTATGGCAAGGTATGCCTGCTTTTGGATTAGAAAGCCCTGGACTAGATTCGATAATACTTTTCCGCGGCACAGACATGTCTTTAAAAACGAAACAAAGTTTTTTTTCATGTTTGAGTGATTTAGATCCAGGAGGTCCAGGATTAAACACATTTTTTAATGCTCGCCTCGGTTTACACAAGTGGATGCTGGGCGGTAAAACACGTGTTATGGGTTTTAGTTTAGGCGGTATTTTAGCAGCCTACACCGCGATATTTGAACACAATTTGATCAGTATTGACAAACGCAATCCCTCATTTTCTTTTAATGCTCCAGGCGCATCACAAAAGATTTTTAACAAATGGGAAGATTTAAAAAACAAACCACCTCTTTTAGTATTTACCACTAAAAATGATTTTATTTCCAAGATTGGTAAAACAATTGCCCTTGAAACGTATGAACTTTCAACAAAGGGTATAACTCCACTGAACGCGCATGTTGAGTTGATCACCGCTTCTCCAATATTTTATTTAAATCCAAAATAAAATTTTATTTATTTTGATTTTATTTCAATCTAATTGTATTAATTTATTTTACTTTTAATAAATACGATAGTTTAATATAATTAACGCGGCAACAAACAAGGGGAAAAAAATGTCAGCACAAGCTTTAAATAAAGGCGAAGTTTCGCCAAATACAACATTGTCTGTAATAGAAAAAACATTAAATCTTACAGGTTATACAACATTAACCGGACCAGCTAGAATGATTTTTGGAGTAGCAGAAGCTATCGGGGCTTTTGCCGTTTCAATTTTTTTTCCAGAAAAACATGCTAGCAAATATATTTTGCACGGATTAGCTAATATGGGCCGTGGTTTTGTCGAATCAATACCACTTATAAATCTATATTTTATAATCTACGACTATTACCTAAGATACCGCTACGAAGGAGAAGCTCCAACGCCTTGCTTAGAATTGAGCCATTATGTAGATTTAGTGAAAAATAATATTCAACAAAAACAGCCAGCTGCACCACAACCAGTTGTGAAACAACCAGTTGTACAACCAGTTGTACAAACACCAGTTGTACAACCAGTTGTAGAACAACCAGCTGCGGAGTAAGCAACTGTTCAATATAATTGCTATCTTCAAAGGCTCTCTATCACTTCTTATAGAGAGCCTTTCGTTTTTACAGAATTTATTTTAAATTTTCACTTTGAAAAAACATTAAGACATTAACATGGCTGGAGTTTGTCCTTTTTTATTTAACATTCTAGGATCTGCACCGTGTTGACACAATAAATTAAAGATGCTTTGTCTTTGCCTGCAATCAGCTTCATCAGGTTTTATGTTGCGGAAAAAACTATAACAATAAGCCGCTATATGTAAAGGAGTATTTCCATTAGCGTCTTGCGCATTAACATCAAATCTATCATGAGAATTAAACAATACCTGTAATAAATCTATTCTTCCTGAAGCTACAACCATACGAAATAATTCATTTAAACAACCATCCCAATCGCGTACTTCCCAGCATCTTGATATAGCCACTTTATCAAATGCATTTGCACTAATCCGTATGATCCACAAATGGGGTTTTGCACCATATTTCATAAATAATTGAATAATATCTAAATTATCTAATTTCATCGCCATCATTAAAGGAGAATCTTCAAGATGAAACTCTTGTATATCATGAGTAAGGTCATCTCTTGAGACAGTATCCGTAATATTTATCATATCATTAAAAATATTATCTTTTTTACCAGCCTCTAAAAGAGCCCTTACCTTTTTTATATTTCCCTGCAAAACTGCACGATGAAGTTGCGTTAATCCATGATCATCTGCTTGTAACAAGTGATGAACACTACAGACTCTTAACTTTCTTTTAACATCGGTTAACATGCTTAGATCTTCCGAAGACTCAAGAGATTTTACTATACTTGCTACTTCTGAAACACGGGCCATTTGCAGTGCAGTTTGTACTTTAGGTTGATCTAATTCCCCCCCTGCCATTGCCGCCTGAGCCAATGGTATCATACGAACAGTTGGTATATTCTCCAAAGCTGCAATTGTATCTCCAATAACAACGCTTGGTACATGACAAACAGATCTTTTCACGTCAAGCGCTCTACATATTGGACAAGAATCATTTTTTGCAACACATGATTGAAAACAATGGTCATGAAAAAGATGCCCACATTTTACAAAAACTAATTCCTCCTCGGGTTCTGTAATAAGACTAAATCTACAAATAGCACAATCTGGAATTTGAGGAATATCCCTTTCCATTCTGGGTAAATATGGTTGAAAATCTAAATTAAGACAAACTGCAGGTTTTGACATGTAATAACCTCTTTTTTTAATGTAATAATATTTTACCGTTTTATTCAATAAATTACAATCAAATTGTAACTAAAAAATATTTTAAAAAATCGTATATGTGTAATCAAAATTACCCCACACTAATACATTCCTTCGGCAATAATGTAGATTGTTTATATAAAAACAGATTTAACTCTAGTAATCTGCACACAACCTTGACAAATAAAATTTATTTTATTAATAGAATAAGAATATAATTAATTATTATTAATAATTTTAAAAGATAAATTTTACGTGCAAAAATATCGCATATTTAATATACTTTCCCTGTTTTTTACAAATCTACATAAAAGGAGTTAAAAATGGGATGGTTCGATCATTTAAGAGTGAGGCATCAAGTAAACCCACCTCAACCTCATGAACAAACGGCTATCGAAAAATTTAACAATGGATTAGCCTTGGGTGAAACTGTTTTTAATTGGGTAGGATATACTAGCTTATCAGGTTTTTATCGACAATTGGCAGGTACTATAGAAATTGTAGCCGCAATATCATTTTCAGTATTTCACGCAATAAAAAATTATAACAATAAAACTGCACGTGAACAACAAATCGAAGAACAATTAGTTCACATGGATGAGCGTAATGAAAGACGTGCAGAAGTTATGCAACAATTAGAACAAGAAAGAGAAATAAGTCGTAATCAATACAATAACATTATCGCTCAAGATTTAACCTATACTGCCCATGGAGTCGCTAACATCATACGTGGTATGATAGAAAGTATTCCTATTCTTGGCGCTATTCCACTTCTCATATATGATTGTTACGATTACAGAATGAACTATCCAAATGAAGCATATAACAATAACCCACTGCGTCTTGTCAATTACCTGACGCCTCAATGGTTAAAAGATAAAGGAATTGAAGCATATAATTCAATTCAACAGTATTTAGCACCAGCACAACAACAACGTAATGAAGGAGGAGTATAATATGGCAGCAGCAGCACAAGCAGGTGGTCTTGAACCACTAAGAATTCCACACACTCCAGAACAATCTTTAGCCTTAGTAGAAAGAACTTTAAACTGGGGTGGTTATTTTTGCTTAACAGGATCTCTACGTTTAATTTTAGGGGCAGGAGAAATCGTTACAGCAATTGGTTATTACTTTTATAATAAAAAACATCAACCACAACTCTCGAATTATCAACGTGAAAAAATTTATGCACTAGCAACCCATGGTTTAGTTAATATCATAAGAGGAACAATAGAAAAAATAGCAATACTCGGAGGAATATTACTCTTTGCAATTGATTATGCGGGTTATAGATATGCATACGATAATGAAGGTAATGTGCCCAAAGATATGCTCAATCCAATAAGTTACTTCGATTGGCAAAGAAATGCCGATCTACGACAATTTGCTGATATGATAAAACATAAAATCTCTGATCTTACTGATGGAGTAAAGCGTCTTTTAATAGGTGGAGAACTCGCTCGTCATCTTGGAGAAGCGGGACCATCTGGCAGATAGTTGCATTGTCAACATCTGAAAATTGCATGGTTTTAATTGGGACAGAAGAGTTTCTATTAAAAAGGCCAAAGGTGTATTTGCGATCATAATAAGTAAAGAGTAGTTTGCACAGATTTTGTAGATCTCCTTTTTCCAACAATAAAAGAGCCTCTTTTGTCCTCGCTCCACCAAGATGTTTTTTTAATCCTTTTATAGTTATCTCTAATCGATCTTTAGAATACTTACCATATTCCTCGATACATCGCTTTACTCTCGTTTCTAACCCGCCCTCTAGAACAATGACCGGAGCATTTCTCATCTGCAAGAAAAAATCATCAGGAATTTTTACTCTTCCAATACTACGACTCTCATCTTCAATAAAGAATTTTCCTTTTTTCTTGCTCAATTCTATTCCAAGTAAGTTCTCAAACATTTGTTGCGTCGGTTGCATCCCATCAAATCCACCAAATACCGATCCCTTATGATTCGCCAACCTCTCCAAGTTAATAGCATTTGACCCCAAAAGCTCAATAATTTTTGTTTTACCAACAGCAGTTTTGCCACTTAATATTAATAAATCGTACTTTTTACAAAATTGCTCTCTTATCCATCTTCTAAACTGTTTATATCCTCCTTCTAAAATGTGTACTTTATATCCTAAATGATGAAACAGCCATCCCATACATTGCGAACGTAAACCTCCTCTAAAACAGTAAATCCCTATCGTATCTCTAAAATCACCAAATCTTATACGTATATCGCTTACTAACTTTGATATGTTAACTAATTTCAGTCCATTCTCAATCGCAGTTTGCTTACCATAATTTTTGTAAGTTATACCCACAAGTTTTCTTTGTTCATCATCGAGAAGAGGTAAGTTAATAGCATCTGGAATATGCCCATCGTTAAATTCCACAGGAGCACGTACATCCACAATATTTTTTTGCAAAATAAAATTTTCCAATTGACCTTTGAAAATAAACTTACTATTTATAAATTAAAGCAATAAAATGAATCAAGCATAAAAAAAAATATTAAAGTAAGGTTTTTTCAAATGAAAATCATTAAATCTATAGATGGTAATACGGCTACAGCTCATGTTGCCTATGCTCTTTCAGAAGTGTGCGCAATCTATCCCATTACTCCATCAACATCAATGGGTGAATTAATTGACGCATGGTCGATGGAGGGGAAAAAAAATATTTTTGGTCAAATCGTTAAAGTAGTGGAAATGCAATCAGAGGCAGGCGCAGCTGGTGCAATACATGGAGCTTTAGCTGCAGGCTCTTTGAGCTCAACTTTTACTGCTTCTCAGGGACTACTTTTAATGATTCCCAATATGTATAAAATGGCCGGAGAACTTTTACCAGCGGTTTTTCATGTATCGGCAAGAGCAATTGCCAGCTCCGCTCTTTCTATCTTCGGTGATCATCAAGATGTTATGGCAACACGAGCAACTGGCTTTTGTCAACTATGTTCTTCCTCCGTACAAGAATGTATGGATTTGGGCCTTGTTGCTCATTTATCAGCACTAAGAGCTTCCTTACCATTTATTCATTTCTTCGATGGCTTCAGGACATCAAGTGAAATACAAAAAATTGAACTGATTAATTATGATGATATCATCCCACTAGTAGACATAGACGCTATAAAAAGACATAGAAGTAAAGCACTCAATCCAGATCATCCTCACTTGAGAGGTAGTGCTCAAAATCCCGATATTTATTTCCAAACAGTGGAAACGGCTAATAAATTTTATCTTGCTGTTCCCCAAATCGTCGAAGAAGAAATGCAAAAGATAGCAAAAATAACCGGAAGAAAATATCAACTTTTCGAATATATTGGCCATCCTGAAGCAGAAGAGATTGTTATCGTTATGGGATCAGCATCAGAAACGGTTGAAGAAACAATAAAATATCTAAACAGTAAAGGTTCAAAATTGGGAATTATTAAAATAAGACTTTATCGACCTTTTTCTCTTTCTCATTTTTTAAATGTACTACCAAAAACAGTTAAAAAAATTGTTGTCCTAGATAGAACTAAAGAAAACGGTTCTTTGGGAGAACCATTATATCTTGATATCGTTTCAGCTCTATCGAATAATAAAAATATCGAAACTATAATTGGAGGTCGCTACGGATTAGGCTCAAAGGAATTTACCCCAAGTATGGTAAAAACAATATTTGATAACCTCCGTTCAGAAAATCCTAAAAACCATTTTACTATAGGCATAGTAGACGATGTAACTAACACATCATTAAATGATATAAAACCATTAGATTTAGAAAATAGACAACTTGTGGAATGTAAGTTTTGGGGTATTGGTGGTGATGGCACTGTCGGAGCTAATAAAGATGCCATAAAAATCATTGGAGATAACACAAACAAATACGTACAGGGATATTTTGCTTATGATTCAAAAAAATCAGGAGGCGTTACGGTCTCACATCTGCGCTTCGGTGATTTTCCAATAAAAATGCCCTATCTTGTACAAAATGCCAACTATATCGCATGTCATAATGCCTCCTACGTAAAAAAATACGATGTTATTGATGATCTAAAAAAAGGAGGAATTTTCGTTTTAAATTCTCCGTGGTCGTTAGAAGAAATGGAAAAAGAACTACCAAACAATCTTAAAAAATATATAGCTGAACATGAAATTCAATTTTACAACATAAATGCTATAGAAATAGCTCAAAAAATGGGACTTGGTGGCCGCATAAATATGATCATGCAAACAGCCTTCTTTAAACTTGCTAATGTATTCGATGTGGAAAAGGCGATAGAACTTCTTAAAAAAAGCATTGCAAAAACATATGCTAAGAAAGGTGAAAAAATTATTAAAATGAACAATGATGCTGTCGATGCTACCATTATTGCACTGAAAAGAGTAGAATATCCTCAATCTTGGAAAGAGTGTTTACCAGATGTGACCTTAGAAGACAAAAGCCGCCCTGAATTTATCAGTCGTGTTGCCGATATTATCAACGCACAAAAAGGCGATAGTTTGCCCGTTAGCGCCTTTTTACCAGGAGGAGTTTTTCCAACAGGTACTACGCAATATGAAAAAAGAGGAATTGCTACTCATCTGCCGATGTGGATTTCTGAAAATTGTATACAATGCAATACCTGTTCATTTGTATGCCCTCATGCTGCTATAAGACCATTTTTAATAACTGAAGAACAAGCAAAAAAACTACCAGAAAACTATAAAATTTTAACACCTCTTGGAAAAGGTTTTGATGGATTAAAATATTGCATCGCAGTATCTCCTATGGATTGCGTTGGCTGCGAAAAATGTGCCGTTATGTGTCCCGCGCCCAAAGGCAAAGCTTTGGTCATGAAAAATTTTAATGAACTAAGCGAATATGAAAAGAAAGTGTGGGACTTTTTAAGTCACCAGCCCTTACATGAAAACATAATGAATAAATTCTCAGTAAAAGGATCACAATACAATCAACCTCTTATGGAATTTTCCGGCGCCTGTCTTGGTTGCGGAGAAACAGCCTATGTTAAACTATTAACTCAATTATTTGGTGATCGTATGATCATTGCTAATGCAACCGGTTGTTCTTCCATTTGGGGGGGCGCTGCTCCTTCCATTCCGTGGACTGTTAATGCCCATGGATATGGACCTGCCTGGGGCAATTCTCTTTTCGAAGATAATGCGGAATATGGATATGGGATACAGCTTGGCGTAATATATCGTCGCGAAGAGTTCAAAACATTAATAAAATCTGCTATAAATGAAAATATCTCATCTGAATTAAAAGAGGCGTTTAATACATGGCTTGAAATAATGAACGATGGTGAAAAAACAAGAGAAATAGCAGAAAAAATAAAAGGCCTTTTAGACAAAGAAATAAAAACTCCCCTGTTAGATAAAATAAATGAAAAACGAGACCTTTTAGTAAAACCTTCTGTATGGCTCATAGGTGGAGATGGGTGGGCATATGATATTGGCTTTGGTGGTCTTGATCATGTAATTGCACAAAATATAGATATAAAAATCTTGGTACTAGACACTGAGGTATATTCTAATACAGGAGGACAAGCCTCTAAGGCTACCCAATTAGGCTCTGTTGCCAAGTTTGCTGCCAGCGGCAAAAGAACAATAAAAAAAGATCTAGGTTTAATGGCTATGTCATATGGTCATGTTTATGTTGCTTCCGTCGTCATGGGAGCCGATTCTTCGCAAGTCATAAAAGCCTTTAAAGAAGCAGAAAGTTTTAATGGTCCGGCCTTAATTATTGCATATTCCTCATGTATTGCTCATGGAATCATGGAGGGAATGGAAAAGGAAATGCAACAAGAGAAAAAAGCCGTGGAGAGTGGTTATTTACTAACTTATCGTTATGATCCTAGATTAAAACTAGAAAACAAAAATCCCCTTCAATTGGACTCTAAAGAACCAACGGGAGATCTAGCCAGCTTCCTAAGCGGACAAATCAGGTATAACAGTTTAAAATTAACTAAGCCCGAAATTGCAGAAAAATTACAAAACGAGCTCAAAAAAGAACTCAAAGAAAAATATGAGGAGCTCAAAAAATTAAGTAGTTAAGGATTCTCTCTAATACAAAAAAGTAGTCATGAAATGAAATTTCCCTGATCCAAATGGTGTGGTGTTTTTAGTGTTGGTAATATCAAAAAATCTATTCATAGCAATGCCAACATCGGAACTTATCATAACATTGTTTTTGATTTTAAAATCTAATCCACAACCCAAGCCCACAAGATTATGATTAGTTTCATAACATAATTTTCGTGAGTTGGACAAATATCCATAATCAAAAAATAAGTGAGGTATCATATCCCACTTTGGCATTTTCCCATGTCTATTAGCAAAGAAACGTCCAAAGTGATAGCCATATTGAGTTCTTATGTTTACAGCGGTATCGCCTGCCGCTATGGATTCAGGGTAACCTCTAACGGTAAAAAAGCCTCCATATACAGCTCTATCTTGAGGAATAAGCCTAAAATAATTAAAGGCATATTGTCCATCAAAGGAGATGATCATCTCATGAGGACAATATTCAATACTTTCCCTATTAAAAGCATCTAAATAAAAAGAAGAATAAAAATGCCATATCAATAATAACCAATTCCTATTAACATTTTCTCTTCCAAAATCAGAGAGAACTTCTGTAGAAGCAGTATTTGCTAAAGCTGCTATATTACCGGTTAAACTGACATCGCTTCTCAAAGAAACAGAAGGATTCATTTTTTCCATTTTAACACCGAACATGGGCCATAAAAAATTACTTCTTTCTGTGGTTCTATCTTGCGGTTTCATACGATTAAAGACTTTTATATTTTGCCATCTTATTAATCCAAAAAGATCTAAGAAAAAATCTCCTTTTTGCAATATTGTATTACCCAATTCTCCAGCAACATCTTTCTCTACGCTGATAAATTCCGTGCCATCAATAGCAAAATAAGATGAGTTATAATCGTTATAAACTCCATTTAGTTTGAAATAAAAATCATTATGTAAAGGCAATTTATAAGATACAGTTCCAGCATTAATAGTTTTAAAAGAAGAAGTAAAATATGTAATGGCAACTTCATCATTATGATTCGTAAATTGAGTATTTATGATACCAAAAGATTCATTCATCTTGCGCGTATCCCTCGTACCAGTATTCATAACATTTGTATAAACGACCCAAGGTTTATCTTCATTGACAAGATAATTTAAAATAAATCCCTGCTTATTCTTATCCTCTTCTAAGATAGCCTGATAATGACGATGATAATTTCTATTTAACTTGGAAAGATAATTGTTAAGCTCATCTTTTTTTAAAAAAGAATTATCACCATAAGGTAAAATAGGAGAGCGTTGCCTTATATGCTCGTCTAACCATTCTTCGTTACGTAAATAAGAACCATTGGTCGTCGTCTTAACTTGCACTATCTTAACCAAATCAACAGCATATCGTAAATCTTTATTCTTTCTTCTATCCTTACTGTTGACAATCTGTCCATCTTCCAACTTTACCATAACACCTGCAAGCCCATGGTCATTCAAATAAAGAACAGCCTGATTTGCAATTTCATTTAGCACATCTACTGTAAAACCTTTTTTAGTAGCAAGATACCTTAAATTTTTTATTTTTACTTTTTCACCACTATTTTTATTCTTTGCTAAGTCATAGCCTCCATCTATCTTAATTAAAGAAAGTTCATAATTCTGTACCGGTTTTAAATTAGGAAGAGATTCACTTGGGGTTATATAATAAAACACTACTTCATCTATCAGAAAAAAATCAGTAGCATGACTGATGGTTGTGATCAAAACAAAAAAGGAAAAAAAAATTCGTTTCATGCACACCTTAAAAGCATTTTATAAAAGATCACTTGAAATGGAAAGATTTTTTTACTTTAATGTAAAAAAAGAAGAAAAAACATGAAAAGAGTAAATTTCCTTTTATATCTATTTTTGCCTATAACTTCACTGTATGCTCTTCCTCAAGGAGAACAAATTACTCATGGTAATGCAGATTTTCAAAGAACCGAAAACACTCTGACAATTAGGCCATCCAATAATGCTATTATCGAATACTCATCTTTCAACATCGCAAAAAATGAAACCGTACATTTTGCACAAAATAAATCTACAGATCGCGTATTAAATCGCGTTAACGGGTTTAATCCATCGTATATTGATGGTCATCTAACAAGTAATGGTGCGGTTTATTTAGTCAATCAAGCAGGTATTTTTTTTGGTAACACTGCTGTCGTTAATGTTGGAATGCTCTTCGCTGCTGCTGCGAAAATCAGCAATGGTGATTTTTTAAATAACATTAACCATTTCTCTGATGTAAGTTCAAAAATAGTTAATGAAGGTAGTATTAATGGAAGCAAATTGGGATTTATCGCTACAGAAATAATCAACAAGGGATTAATCAAGGCATCAGATGGTTATGTTGCGCTTTCAACTAATGATCGTTTCTTTTTAGCCGAAAAAACAGAGGATATTTTTATTGATATCACTCATTTTAGCTACGGTAAAATAGAAAATAGCGGAACAATAACTGCAGAAAAAGATCTGGTCTTCATTGGTGCACAAGATGTCTATGCTCTAGCCTCATCAAAATTAAAAGGACAAATTTTAGCTTTAAATGCCAGAAGAAATCTCAATGTATCCGGCGACATAATAGCGCAAAAAGAAGCTACTGGCGGCAACATTTATCTTCTTGCCGACAAAATTAATGTAACAGGTGCCAATATAAATGCGAATGGAACAAAAGGTGGCGGTAATATTTTAATCGGAGGAGATTTCAAAGGCCAAGGTACAATTCCACAATCTTACACTACATATTTAGATACAGCAACGCAAATAAATGCAAATGCACTAAATAGAGGAAATGGCGGAAAAATTATCATTTGGTCTCAATATCTAACTACATGTGGAGCACAAATCTCTGCTACAGGAGGTTATTACTCGGGAAACGGCGGATTTGTGGAAACATCATCATTGCAAAATTTAAACGTTGATGGCTGCAATGTAGATTTATTTGCTCCTAAAGGACATTATGGTCAATGGCTTTTAGATCCATCAAATATTTTTATTTCATCGATTGATGGGAATGCAACACTTAATGATGTAAATGCCTTCGACAAACCCGATAAGGGTTCGGAAGGATCAACCGTAAATGCTAATTTATTAAATGGAGCAAGTGCCGACATTTTATTAGAAGCAAAAAACAACATTGTGTTTCTTGAAGGTTCAAATCTTAGTCTAACCCATAATCTTACAGCCTACGCTGGGGGCTCTATTAGAGTGCTAAGCCCAATCACTACTACTAAAACTATGACTTTTGTTGCTAACTGTTCGAGTACCACCCAAAGTGGAAATGGTAGTATTACTATTAGTAAACCCATTACTACTAATAATAACGTATCATTGACTATTGATGGAGGAACCGGAAATATTAGCATAGAAGATGCGCTTACTTGTACAAATGGAGACATTGACTTAGGCATTGCCCAAGGTTCAGGAGAGATTATCATTACCAAAACGTTAAGAGCCACTACTGGTAACATCACGATTTTAGCAAGTAATGGTAGCAGCAATATCAATATTAATGATCCGATAACCGCCGGCAGCAATATAACAATCGCGTCTAATGTTGTTGATGGTGATATCAACATAAATGATGTAATTGCAAGTAATTTTGGAACAGTAAGAGTTGAAAAAGATAACAATAATGGATCTATAAACATAAATGGCCCAATTACTGCCAATGAGATCGACATAAGATGGTTTACTAGTGGCAGTGGCAGTATCAATATGTCAAACCAGTTAACTTCTAATACCACGTGTTATATTGGGACGTCAGATAACACAAACGATGTAGACATTACAATATCTGGAAATATTGTAACAGGAACAGGATTCTTCTTTGAAAATGCCGGCAGCGGTAGTTTAACCGTTAATATAACTTCTTCTTCAGGTGATGGTATTAATTCAATTCAATCAGTTCTTGATGCAATTTTGGGTAATCCCACTAATACTTATTTAAAATTACTAGGACAGGTATTCGATGAACAAATTCATATATCGAAAAATAATTTACATATCGAAAAATTTGCTATCGGTACAAGCTATCCCTTGATTACGCAGGGCATTATTCTTGATAATGATGTAAATAATTTATCATTGCAGAAACTCAATTTAGATAACAATATTCCGAATAGTTATATTTTAGACTTAAATTCTCATACTTTAACAAACCTAACCATTACGAACTGCAATTTTCAAAGTTCTACAGTTAATGGTATAGGCAATGGCTCAATAGCTGGTAATCTCAACATAGAAATTCAAACCACAATGGGCTGTTCGGGAGATTATGCCTTAAATTTTAACTGTCAACCAAACACAATAATCAGTATAGCCAATCTTGAGATTGATAGTCTAAAAGGAGAAATAAATATCAGTGGATCTAACAACTGTTTCTTTTCTATGCAAGATTCTCAGCTCGCTAATAATTTAGTGTCCTGCTTAACGTTGTCTGATTTTAGTAATGTTATTCTTACCAATAACACATTTAATAGTAACAATGATACAGCCATATACTTATCAGATGTTCTTAACACTCAAATAACCGGCAATACAATTAATGATAGTAATGCTGGTATCTATATAACTGGCACAACACCCACAGGATATATTCTGAAAAATGATTTTCTCAATAACACAAATTATGCTATTAATGTTGACACTTCAGGAGATCCTTTAGACGTATCTGGTAACTGGTTTGGAGATATCAATCAACCCACCTCGCCAACTGTACAGGGTAATGTTACCTTTAGTTCATGGCTAGGGGTAAGTAGTGGCGCAATACCTCTTACTTGGTATACTAATAGCACAATTGGAACAGCACCTAGACGCAATATCGGAGATACCATTTCTAATGCATCGAGCGGAGATATAATCAACATACTTACCGGAAGTTATAACGAAAATGTTGTTATCAACAAACAATTAAATATCTACTTTCCATCAGATGGAATGTGTACTCTCAATAATGTAATGGCAACAGCCCCTGTATCCTTAAATGGCAATTGTCAGGCGACATCTGCTCCTACAAGTTTTATCTTTTTTGAACCAGTAGTTGTTATCGACAATTTAAAATTACTTGCTACATCAAACGCCATAGAAGCAAATGCTACTATAATCTTTAACAATACATTAAATGCTAGATGGTATCCCGCAGATAAAACCGGAGGATGTAATATCACACTTGCGGCTAATAAATTGAACGTAAATAATTTTGTTGGAGGCTATGTACCATTCAATATCATTGATGTCTCGACTATTCCCTGTCCTAATATAACAAACAAACAATACTATATTGGGTACAATGTTATTATCTCAGCATGTGCTTTTCCTTGGCCGACATCACCAAAAAACCCCTCTAATGCTATGAACTCTAATTTTGGTACAATGAAAATTATCTCATCAAATGCAGAGATCCAAAATATTATTAACGATGCTCAAAAAAGATATTTAGAAAAACTTCAAAAGGAAAAGCAAAAAAATGAAAAAAAATCAGACAAATAAAATTTTAGAATATCATCTTGGTGGTAAAATTGCACTTAAAATAGCCAAAAAATTGGTAGATCAAAATGATTTATCTGTTGCCTATACTCCGGGGGTAGCTGAGGTGTGCAAGATAATAGAGAAAAATCCAGAAAAAATGTGGGAACTAACTTCTAAGGGTAACAGCGTTGCTGTTATTACCGATGGTACGGCTGTATTAGGTCTTGGAAATATTGGAGTGAACGCCTCTCTTCCTGTCATGGAAGGAAAGGCCATACTGTTTAAAATGTTTGCTGACATTGATGCTTGGCCCATTCTTGTTGATACTTCGGGAAATGTCGAACAATTTGTTACTATTACTAGAAACATAGCCTCTTCTTTTGGAGGTATTAATTTAGAAGACATTGCAGCCCCTCATTGCTTTCCTATTGAAGAGCAATTACAAAAAGCATTGGATATTCCGGTATTTCATGATGATCAATGGGGAACGGCAGTTATCGTCTTAGCAGCAATTACTAACTGTGCTTTAATAACTGGCAAAAAGTTAGAGAAATTATCCATATTAATTAATGGAGCAGGGGCAGCCGGTTTAAGAATAGCAGAAATGTTAAAGCAATCCGGTATCAACGATCTGACTTTATGTGATAAAGAAGGCGTTTTAAATCACAAAAGAAAAGATCTTTTTGGCCTAAAAGCAAAGTTTTCCATCAAAACGCCTTTTACTACAGTTACGGAAGCAATTAAAGATAAAGATGTGTTTATTGGAGTATCTGCGCCTAACTGTATTAGTGGAAACATGATCGCATCAATGGGAGAATATCCTATCATATTTGCTCTTGCAAATCCTATTCCTGAGATTATGCCACAAGAAGTAAAAAAATATTTGAAGGGCCGCAAATACATAATGGCAACGGGAAGGAGCGATTTTCCCAATCAAATCAACAATGTATTGGGATTTCCCTTTATTTTTAGAGGGGCGCTAAATGTCAGAGCAAATAAAATAACACTAAACATGAAAATAGCAGCCGCAAAAGAGCTCGCAGCAATTGCTAAAGAGACCTACATACCCAAAGAAATGATAAAAGCCTACAATAGAGATTTTGATTTTGGTCCTACTTATTTTATTCCTACAATATTTGATCCACGTCTTAAAGAACGAGTTGCTAATGCTGTATCTTTAGCAGCCATTAAAGACAAAGTTGCAAGAAAAAAATGTCTATGAAAAACACTTTGACTTGTTCAATTTTTATTATATTGGTTCGCCTTCGAGTCAACAGACTGATTTAAAATTTGCAAAGCCTCTTCATCTGAAATTATTTTCTTAAAATGTTCCAATTGTATCTCAGCAATTTTGTAGTTCATTTTTTTTATTTTCTCATCCAAATATCCATATCGCAATCCCAAAAAGGGAATATTTTTATTCTTACAACAATTTTCAATTTGTTCCAAATGAGTGCGTTTGTCATTGATAAACACAACTCGTTTTGGGGTATAATTAATTTTATCTAAAAAGGAAAAAAGCGCCGTGCCTTTATGAGCATTACTACAAAAAAGTATGCCTTTTTTATACAAAACACCATCATTTACATTAAAAAAGAGCACGTCACTACAGATTGATGTTTTCGTTAAATCTATGTTCAATTGTCTAAATTGCTTAAAGGTACAGTATAACATGTCTATGTGGCGCGTAGTTAATCCTATAACGTAGGTATTTTGTTTTTGTAGTGTTTCTATGACATTTTGTGTTGTATCTTCTACAGTTTTCACATTACTAGCATGTTGAATGCTAAAATATTCCGACAATACTTTTTCTAAAGCCTGTTCACATTTTAAACTTTTATACTTCTCCAGTGTTGCATAAAACCACTGATCAGACCCCAAAAGTTGTACAGGTTCTACTAAAGTATTATCTATATCAAAAATTACGAGATCATCTTTTTGCACATAATTCAATGTTTTTTGTATTTGTGGTAATTCAATGATCTCACCACGAACGCAACACACTAAAAACAAAAAAAACAAGAAAAATGTCTTTTTCATATTTTTTCCCTCTCCAATTTAAAAAACGATACTACAAAATCATATGTTTTTTAACAAACATAATGTTAAGAAATGGTTATTAAAAAAAGAAAAAACAGTAATTTTTTTCATCATTATAAAAAAATCTTTTCTCCAAACTTAAAAAAAAATATGCTTGTACTTATGCACATATTAGATAGTCACGTACAAAAAATTGTAGATCCTTGTGTGATGGTCATTTTTGGTGCCACGGGTGATTTAACACAAAAGAGGCTATTTCCTGCGCTGTACAATTTGTCATTTGAAGGGCTACTTCCACTTAATTTTGCATGTCTTTCTTTTGCGCGAAAAGAAAAGACTGACGCATTTTTTAGAGAAGAAATAAAACAAACATCTCTTACTGGACAATGCGCAAGTTGCGTCGATGCTTTCTTGCAAAAAATTTTTTATTTACAAGCCAATTTTGATAATGACGATGGATATGTGCATCTAAAAGAACAATTATCACTATTCGATAAAAAATTTGGCACCAAACAAAATCGTCTTTTTTATCTCGCTACTCCGCCAAAGTATTTCGCCACAATAGTAGAAAAATTATATTTTCATAAATTACTTTACTCTCATCATGAGAACTTACAAAGATGGTCAAGAGTAATTATAGAAAAACCATTTGGTCATGATCTTCTATCTGCACAAACCCTACAAAACATCCTTTTAAAATACCTAAGTGAAAAACAGATATTTCGTATTGATCACTATCTTGGTAAAGAAACTGTACAAAACATTTTTGCCATAAGATTTGCCAATCCCCTATTTGAATCTATATGGAACCACAATCATATTGATCATGTGCAAATAACCGTTGCCGAAGATAGTGGTATTGGCGGTAGAGGGACATTTTTTGAAGAGACGGGTATTTTACGAGATGTAATGCAAAATCACATGATGCAACTACTCTCTTTAATCGCTATGGAACCGCCGCAAAATTTTTCTTCTTCAAAAGTGCGAGAAGCTAAAGTAAATCTTCTAAAAAGTATTAGACCGATAAAAAAACAAGATGTAATAAGAGGACAATATGATAGGGGTTTTATCCAAGGTAATCCAGTTTTAGGATATAGAGAAGAATTAAACATTTCCAAAACTTCGAGTGTAGAAACATATGGGGCAATAAAATTACACATAGACAATGACCGATGGAAAAACGTGCCATTTTACTTAAGAGCAGGGAAAAGGCTTCCAAAAAAAATATCAGAAATAGCGATTGTTTTTAAAGATAGTCCATCTTGTCGTTTTTTAAAAAACAGTAATAATGTTCTTGCAATCAGCATACAACCACAAGAGAGTATTGCTCTTAAAATTAATTGTAAGGTTCCATTTGATGCGGCTATAACACAGCCGGTAAAAATGGAATTTTCTTATAAAGATCATTTTGGACTTGTAACTATCGAAGCTTATGCAAAATTAATACATGAATGTATGCTCGACAATCATACACTTTTTATTAGCGATAAAGAAACGCTGTACTCCTGGAAAATCTTTTCTCCAATAATTTCCATGTGGAACAATACCAAAGCCAACGATTTTCCTAATTATCAGGCTGGTAGTTGGGGTCCTAAGGATAAATTACTTGGCAATAAAAAATGGCGGCTTTTATGAAAACATGTGAAGAAAAAAGTGGGATTTTTCTCTTCAATCTCATTGTATACATTAAAAATCACAAGTACCGCTATAAAAAATTAATCTGTCAACTATTAAAGAAGATACCTTGCCGCGTTATTTTGCTAATCGACACTCCAAATCAAAGCGGTATTTCCACGGTTATAGATAAAAAATTTATAGAAATAACAATCAACAAGGAATATGATTCTCTTCTTTCTTTAATTTTTGCCTATCTTTTGCCTGATTTACCTATCTGTCTTTTTTGGCCTGCTGATATGGAAAAGGACGCTTTATTTTTTAGATTTAAAAATATTGCTAATAAAATACTTATCGATTCGGATCTCTTTTCTACACCTTTATGCTTATTACCTAAAGAAAAGGTAGTGATTGTAGATTTAAATTGGATAAGAACGGAAAAAATAAGAAGTTTATTACTAACCATTTTTCATGATAAAGAAAAACTAAAAATGCTTAAACATGCCAAAAACATAACGATATTTCATGGGAAAGCTTTTTATCCTCGTGCTTTTTGGTTACAAAATTGGCTTGCTAAATCTTTAAAATGGCAACTTGTATCGATAAACCATTCTCAATTCTATTACAAAAAAAATGATGCAAAAAAAATGACAATAAAACTTAAAAAGACAAAATCTTCTAAGCCTACATTAAATAAAATAGTAATAACAACTGTGGATAAAGGTAAAATTACTGTTTGCAAAAAATCCAAAAATCTCATGGAAGTAAAAATAGTAACTCATGACAAATGTGAAGTGCCAAATAGTTACCCTATAGAAGCGTTGCGCGAAGAGGAAATTTTGAAAAGGGCTCTTTTTACAGCGCAAATACCAAAACTTTTATGTTTATAAAAGAAATCAACGAAAGACAAACATTAATTATCCCTGGAGATCTCTCTGCTACCGTATTATTTTGTAGAGAGCATTTCATAAAAACAGCAAACAATTGCATCGACAAAAAAGGATCATTTTCAGTGGCACTAAGTGGGGGCACAACCCCCCTTAATGTGTATAATAAATTCCTAGTATCAGATTTAGACTGGCAAAAGGTCAATCTTTTTTGGAGCGATGAGAGATGTGTTCCTCTAGACAACAAAGAAAGCAACTATTTTCAAGCTATGGAGAGTGGATTTAAAAATCTGCCAATTCCCAAAGAACACATTTTCCCCATGTATGAACATAATACTAAACTCAGCGCAATATTATATGATGAACTGATGCATACATATTCTCTTGATCTCATATTACTTGGTCTTGGTATTGACGGGCATACCGCGTCCTTATTTACTGAAACGAAAGCTCTTAACAGCGACAAATTAGCTGTGGAAAATTTTATTGCTCAACTAAATAGTTGGCGTATTACTCTAACTCTAAAATGCATAAACAGTTGTTCAAATATTTATTTCTATGTTTTTGGTGCTCAAAAAGCTCAAATATTATATGAAGTTTTATATTCTTCTAAAAACTATCCAGCAGCACTTATTGGGTCTTTGGATCATAAAGCTTATTTTATTGCTGACACGGAGGCTGCCGTCTTATGCTGAGCATAAAAAACGCTTTAAATTTCAAAACCTTACCCAAACTGAAATCCCGTCATAGAACTTAAAGCTAATTCAATTTTTTGATCAAACATTTCTTGGCTTGCGTATACCGGCATATCAATTTGTAAACTACAGGTATGTGCTATAGGTAACCTAGTTGAATCTACTCCTGGCAATAAAGATAATGTTATTCTAGCATCTCCGATGGATCTATTACCGGTGGTGAAGAAAACGAAATCATCTAGTTTTTGAGGATTTTCTTGTTGCATACGAGCTACCCAGGTATTGAAAAAATTCTGCATTCTCTCTAGTGCTTCTTGTGATGCTGAATTCCGTTCCCATCTAATAGCATTACTTAAAGTTCTTTCATTAACAGCCAAACCTTGAATTTTTCTTTGTAAATATTCTGGCGTTACGTTTACTTGCCATCCATGTGGTAGAACGCTTCTCATCTGATCAGCGATTAATCTTACTGGAGACACTATGTCACGTTCGAGGATATGATCATGAATAGCTTGTTTTGTGTAATCATCAAGTGCATCATAATTCCATCCCTCTAATTGAGCAAATATTCTTTCGTCTAAATTAGAAAGACTTAAGTTCTCCTCATTCATTAGCCATAAAATAGTTGTAAATAGTTTGGGATAGAAATAAACTCCTGTTCGCATGGTATCGGATGAATAGCAAAGAGCAAATAAATGGCCTATAGTTCGCATTGCAGTTCTCATATCCTCACCGGCATTGGGTATAAGTTTGGGTAGTCTCATTATTACTTCATCGTCATAGCGCGCGAACATTTCTTCGTTATCTATTAAATTTTTAAAAATAGTGGCAACAACATGACGTCTTAATCCTCCAAGATCTATACCCGCAGGTGTTCCCGTTGCAGAGTCTACGAAAACAATACTGGGAAAAAATCTGCCTCGCAAAAGATAATTATATCCTAAATCTAAAAGCACTGCGAGAGCGTTTTGATCTAGAACCTCAGCATCTACCGGCATACGATTAAAAGACTGAGAAGGGCTAGATTCACTAGTTACCTGTGCTGTCAGAGGTAATTGAGGTAGCTGTCTTAAATTAGGACAATCTACATATTGCAACTCACTACAATGCGGTAATGCTTCACATTGTATGTTATTAAGGGCTGGACAAGATGCACACCTAAGTGTTTGTAGCTGAGAATTTTCAGTAAATTGTATGCTTGTAAGGTTAGAACAATCGTTACATACTAATAATGTAACTGTTGCTGGTACGTTTAAGGTAGTTATGCCTGTTTTGTAACAAAAAACTTTTTGTAGCTGGGAATTTTCAGCAAATTGTATGTTAGTAAGACTAAAGCAACCATCACAGTATAATTCTGTAACCGTTGCTGGTACGTTTAAGGTAGTTATGACTGAGCAAGAACAAGTAAGTGTTTGTAGTTGAGAATTTTCAGCAAATTGTATGCTTGTAAGTTGCATGCATGCCTGGAATACTAATTCCGTAACTGTTGCTGGTACGTTTAAGGAAGTTATGCCTGTGTAAGGACAAATAAGTTTTTGTAGTTGAGAATTTCCAGCAAATTGTATGCTTGTAAGATGAGTGCAATTGCCACAGCGTAATTGCGTAACTGTTGCCGGTACGTTTAAGGAAGTTATGCCTGTTTCGCAACAATTAAGTTTTTGTAGTTGAGAATTTTCAGCAAATTGTATGCTAGTAAGTTGAGGGCAAGCGTCACAGTTGAATTCCGTAACTGTTGCTGGTACGTTTAAGGAAGTTATGCCTGTGTAACGGCAATCGAGTTTTTGTAGTTGAGAATTTTCAGCAAATTGTATGCTTGTAAGGTTAGAACAATCGTTATATAATAATACTGTAACTGTTGCTGGTACGTTTAAGGAAGTTATGTCTGTGTAACGGCAATCGAGTTTTTGTAGTTGAGAATTTTCAGCAAATTGTATGTCTGTAAGGCTAGAGTTGCCATCACATACTAATTCTATAACTGTTACAGGTACGTTTAAGAAAGGTATGTTTGTGCGAGGACAACTAAGTTTTTGTATTTGAGAATTTTCAGCAAATTGTATGCTTGTAAGTTGACAGCAAGTATCACAGTCTAATACTGTAACCGTTGCGGGTACGTTTAAGGTAGTTATGTCTGCTTTGCAACAATTCAGTTTTTGTAGTTGAGAATTTTCAGCAAATTGTATGCTAGTAAGTCGAAAGCAAGTATCACAGTATAATTCTGTAACTGTTGCAGGTACGTTTAAGATAGTTATGCCTGTTTTGCAACAATTAAGTTTTTGTAGTTGAGAATTTTCAGCAAATTGTATGCTAGTAAGTTGAGTGCAATCGTCACAGTTTAATTCTGTAACCGTTGCGGGCACGTTTAAGATAGTTATGCCTGTTCCGCAACAATTGAGTTTTTGTAGTTGAGAATTTTCAGCAAATTGTATGCTAGTAAGTTGAGGGCAAGCGTCACAGTTTAATTCTGTAACCGTTGCGGGCACGTTTAAGATAGTTATGTCTGTTTCGCAACAATTAAGTTTTTGTAGTTGAGAATTTTCAGCAAACTGTATGCCAGCGAGCTGAAAACAACAAGAACAGTCTAGTTTTTTCACATTTCTAGGTATAGTCAAGTTGGTTATCCGCATATTATGGATAATCAACTCTTCAACATTTGTTAATTTACTTATAAAATCTTGTAATTGCTCATCCGAAAGGGGTAAATCCGTACAATCAGCATAAGTGAGATAAGGAGCAATGGCATCTAATTCAGCTGAAGAATAATTTCTTAATGTAAGATGGTTTTCACTAATTCTTTTTGCTAATTCTACATTTTGTTGATCTATAGGCTCTACAACACGATCTGCTAATGGCGCAGCACTTGCTGGACCTTGTTCTAACGCACTTTTTGCTAAGCCTGTTATTGAAGGTGGTGTTGATTCATCTGCATTTTGTCTTGGGGCTTCTGCTGGGTTAGTGTGTATGCATGTTGGTGGGGACAGACCCATATTATACTCCTGTTGTTGCAGAACAATTATAACATATTTTTTTAATTATTACAAATTAAAACAATCAAACACTATATTCAAATATTTTATATAACTATATTTGTTTTGCTATACCAGCATGTAAATAAAATATTTTATCAAATTATTTTTTTAAAATTTTTTATATACTATCAATGAACAACATTTTTTCATTTTTTTCAAAAAAATAACTCATATAATAACATCTATCGAATTTTGTCCTGATAAATTGAATTCCTTTTGCTATATTGCCCAGAGAACCTTATAATCAGTTCCTTTGGAGTATTTTATATATGCAAAACACGCAAAAAAGGCCTTTAAATGCTTTTATTATTGCAATGATAAACATAGCAGCTATTTGTAATATCGGCAGTCTTACCATTTATGCATCCAATGGGTTTTCTGCTATATTTTATTTATTGATCGCTTCTATATTTTTCTTTGTACCAGTTGCCTTGATATCCTCAGAACTTTCTTCTGGGTGGCCACAAAGAGGTGGCGTATATGTATGGGTAAAAGAAGCTCTTGGCTCTAGATTTGGGTTTATGGCCATATGGCTACAGTGGATGGAAAATATCATTTGGTACCCCACTTCTCTTTCTTTTGTTTTAGCAACATTCGCATATATATTTAATCCTACTCTCGCAGAAAATAAGCTTTATATCATGATCATGGTACCAACTATTTTTTGGACGCTTACACTATTAAACTTTTTAGGAATGAAATTTTCCGGATGGTTTAGCACAGTTTGTACTTTACTTGGCACCCTTCTACCTGGACTTTTTATCATTTCATATGGACTTATATGGATATTACAGGGGCATCCTTCTTATATCAACTATAGTTTAGATAATTTTTTTCCATCTTCTGCAACTTTTCAACAACTAGGTTGTTTAGCTGGTATTTTGCTAACCTTAAGCGGTCTAGAGATGTCAGCAAACCATGCTAAAGAAGTACAAAACCCAAAAAGAACTTACCCTTTAGCAATTCTAATCTCCACAGTACTCATATTTTTTGTATATGCCTTTGGATCTCTTGCTATCGCTAGTGTTGTGCCAAGAGATAAAATAAATTTGGCAGCTGGATCTATTGAAGCTTTTAAAACATTTTTTATCTATTTTGGCATACCTTGGGCTACTCCTTATATGGCCACACTTATGTCAATAGGAGCAATTGGAATGGTAAGCACGTGGATTGCAGGTCCAACAAAGGGTGTTCTTGCTACCGCTGAACACGGAGAATTGCCTCCCCTTTTACAAAAAGAAAACAAAAAATCTATGCCAATTGCTCTACTGTTAATTCAAGCAATTATTGTTACTATTTTATCATGTGTTTTCTTATTTATGCCTACTATAAGTTCTTCTTTTTGGATGTTATTCAATCTAACTGCAATTTTGTATCTTATTATGTATTTATTGATGTTCATTTCCGCCGTTGTGTTACGGTATAAAAAGCCTGATGTTGAAAGAGCATTTAAAATACCATTTAAAAATGTCGGCATGTGGATAACAGCATGCTGTGGAATGCTGGGAGCTTCATTTGCCATTATAATGAGCTTCTTTCCCTTCGAAGATTTGCAAAAGATCAATGTTGTCTATTTTGACATTTTTTTGGCTGTAGGGATAATATTTTTTGTCTCCACATCGCTTATTATTACTCACAAGAAGCATCCTTCATGGCATAAAAAACCTGCTGTTTTAGAGCAAGATTAAAGCTGCTAGGGTAAGATATATCATTGTGGCCATAATATCTGAAAACATCAAGACGATGGGGCCAGATGCTATTTTAGGATCTAATTTAAGCCTGTGTAAAAACAAGGGGATGAAAATACCAAAACAGGCAGCCACAACGATTGCTGCTGCGATAGTAAAACCAACAGTTAAAGATACTGGTAATTTCTCAGCAAATATCATGGTTAACACAATAACAACAGAAGAAATAGTAAAAGCAATAAATAGAACAATTTTTAGTTCTTTTAATATTTTCGCTAAGAAATTACGCCAACTAATATTGGCACTTTTTAAAAAAAATAAACTTTGCGTCATTGATTGTAATGACACAGCTTCACTTAAAGAAAGAATAAGCGGTATAAACATAACTAGAAGTAAGAAGTGGCTTAAAATTATTTGCCCTATATGAGAAATGAACGCGCAACCGATACCTCCTAATAAATTACAAAACAGCCAAGGGATTCTGTCTTTATATCCTCTCCACACTGAACTTTTTTGTTCTTCCAAAGTAAGCCCGATAAATTGAAATACATCATTACGATGTTCTTTATTCAAAAGGTCACAAGATTTTTCGACGTAAATATCTACATCTATGGCTCCTAAAAATTTATTTTCGCTATTGACAACTGGTAATGATAAAAGCTTATGTTTTGCAAAAAGATGCATGCTATCTTCCAAAGTTTGCTCTTCATGTAAACTAATGACCTGATCTTCCATAATTTCTGTCATTTTTTTATTAGGGGCAGCCAGTAATAGAGCTCTCGTAGAAACTACGCCAACTAATTTATGTTCCCTATCCAAAACATAAAAATAAACAATTCTCTCATCCACTATTTTTTTTCTTAGTTCAATAAGAGCATCATGAACAATTTCATCGACATAAAAGACGGTATGCACTTTACGTATTATAGATTTAACACACTTTTTCATTTTTTCAGTATATGCTAAATTTGCTGGTAGGAAAAGCAAAAAAACATTACCTTTAGATTTTCCTAAAGGTTATTTATGTGTGGAATTTTTGGATATATTGGTAATAATGACGATCCATTAACTGTTTGTATCAATGGACTAAAGTTATTGGAATACAGAGGATATGATTCTGCTGGCATTGCTAGCATTTTAAATAATGAAATTATTTACTGCAAAGAGGCGGGAAGAGTCGCGATATTAGAAAAGAAAGTAAAGACACTAAATTTAAAAAACTTAAAATCTGCTATTGCTCATACCAGATGGGCAACGCATGGAAAACCAAATCATGTTAATGCTCATCCACAATTTGATGAAAACCAAAAAGTTGCCGTAGTTCATAATGGCATAATTGAAAATTACATGGAGATAAAACAAAAACTACAAAAAAGAGGTGTGCGTTTTTCATCCGATACTGATACCGAAGTTGTGGCACAATTATTTTCTTATTTTTATAAAGATGATCCTATTGATGCTCTAATTAAGACTATCAAAGAATTAAATGGCTCTTTTGCTATAGCTTTAATTCATCAAAATCATCCTGAACAGATTTTCACTTTTACCAAAGAAAGTCCATTAGCTATTGGTTTTGATGACAACAAAAAAGAGAGTATTATTTCTTCCGATCCTAATGCTTTTCTAGGTAGAAATTTAAATGTTATGTATCTAAAAAATGAAATTGGTATCGTTTCAGCCAATGCCGTTCAAATTTTAGATTTTAATAAGCAAATTGTAAATAAACTAATAGAACGCCTTGATGGATTAAATGACATTCCAGTGAAGGGTCAATTTGAACATTTCATGCTCAAAGAAATTTTTGAACAACCTCTTACTATACAAAAAGCGTTTCTAGGAAAAATGTCTGATGAATTTGGTACAGTAAATTTTGAAAACCTAAATTTCTCCCTACAAGAGTTAAAAGAAGTAAAAAATGTACAAATTATAGCCTGTGGGACTTCATGGCATGCGGGGCTATTGGGCTCTTTATTTTTGGAACATTTTGCCCATATTATTACACATGCAGAAATTGCCTCCGAACAACGCTATAAAAAACCACTACTTGAAAAAAATAGTCTTATCATCACTATATCGCAATCTGGAGAAACGGCTGACACAATTGCTGCGTTAAGAGAACTGAAAGCTAATGGGGCAAAAATATTAAGCTTTTGTAACGTAAAAAACTCAACGATTGTGCGAGAATCAGACGCTACTATTTTACTTAATGCTGGCCCGGAGATGAGCGTCTGTTCAACTAAAGCCTTTACATCACAAGTTACACTATTATTTCTATTTTCCATATTTATGGCACGTTTGCGTCATATGGATCAAAAAGAGGGCCACTATTTATTAAATGAGTTGAAAAAAATTCCAAGTAAAATAAAAGAAATTTTACAAAGAGCTAGTGAATTAGAAAATTTAGCAAAAAAATATAGTAATTATGAAAATTTCCTGTTTTTAGGACGCCGTTTTATGTATCCTACCTGTCTTGAAGCGGCATTAAAACTCAAAGAAATTTCTTATTTAAATGCTGTTGCATATCCTGCTGGTGAAATGAAACATGGACCAATTGCTCTTGTCTCTTCAAAACTACCAACAATAGCATTTTGTGCGAATAAGCAAACTCATGAAAAGATGATCTCGAACATTATGGAGATAAAAGCTAGAGATGGCAGAGTTTTGGCCATATCTTCTCAAGAAATATATGGTGTAGATGATATATTTTATATTCCAGATACTATAGATGTATTAGCACCCATATTATCTTCTGTTGCCGGACAACTTTTTGCTTATTTTATTGCCAAGGAAAAGAAAACAGACATTGATCATCCTCGTAATTTAGCAAAATCGGTAACTGTAGAATAATTCTACAAAAGTGTGCATTTAGAATTATTCTTTTCCCCAAAAGTTTTTTTCGCTACTTGTTCTATTTTCTCTTGTGATAGAGACATAAATACTCTACCTCTATTTTCTGTTTTTTCAAATCCCAAGTTTTCGTAAAAAGAGACCGCTGACATGGAAGCCTCTAAGGTAATTTTTCTACATGTGGTTAACGTATGTGTTGCTAGGTGGTGAATAATAGCACTACCCGCTCCTCGGACTTTATTTTTTGCATTAGCATTAGATGGTGCTCTAACATTATGAGGATTGGTGGCTAAAAGGTCCAACTCAAGTGTGCTATCTTCCTTGGATAATTTTGCAAAAGCAATAGCTTGAACTTCATGAAATAGTTTATCTCTACATGAGAAAATTCTAATATTTGGAGATGTTGCGACCCATTGTTTTTTGTGCCATTTTTGACGTATTTCTATGCACATTTTCATATGATCTGTAATTTCTTCAAGCGTCGAAAAAATTTCAGAAAAATGTGCGTCTGCCACCATTTTTTCATTTATTGCTATTTCCTGCCAACTATTGATCACAGCCGCAATTTCATCACAGCGCGCATCACTCTCTGTAACATCTTCTACCACTAATTGTGGGTATGGGTGTAAATATTTTGTAGGATCTATTTCACTTTTTTGAGAACCAAAAGCATAGGGAGTAGCTTCACTCATAAGATCACCTTGTTAAGTAAATATTTTACCATATTACATGTATTTTTAAAAGGTAATTATCATATAATTATAAAATTTTAATTTATAATGATTATAAAAAGAATAAACAGATTAAAATTTAAAAAACAAATATGGTTGATGCCGTTTTTAGGCTCTCTTTTTCCGCTTTGGCGCTTTCGGGGGCATCTCTAGCTCATGGGGAATAGCATACCCACTTTTTTCCATAACAAAACGATTTACATTTTGTAATTGCATAGTAGGCATAGATGATCGATCGCCTTGAAGTTCAAATAATAATCTTGTATAAAACGGCACAGCTGTGTCCATTGATTCTAAAGTAATTTTCCCGTTTTTCCCTATCATCAATTCCTGAAACACAATTTCTTCTACAAGTGCGCTGCCTGCACCTCTGACTGCTGCTTGATTACCTAAAACCGCAAGATTAGCAGGATTTGTTACAAGCAAATTTAAATGTTGCTTCCGAAAATCATGCAGTGCTAATGCCTGTATATTTTTATCTCTATCAGACGCAGCTAACAAAACTAAATCCATCGACCTACTTATGATAAATGCTTTAATATCTTCTTCAAAAATCTCTAATAATGACATGTTATCACATACCAGACAATATTCTTGCGACAATACATATTGTTTTCTCAACGCCAATAACTTGTGCAAACAATTGCTTAACCCACTCTTTTTATGTGAGCGATACCACGCCTGTATTTGAATGGCTACACATGTCCGATATATTTGACTTTTTAGTTTTTTATCGAGCTCTTTCCATGCGGTAATTTTATCCAACAGATTAACTGGCTTTTTCACAACATCTACAACAAAATTACACTTCCCAGCTTCTGTTACACGATAGTGCCTAAAACCAATCATTAAACGCTTAATTTTATCTCTTGATTTATGATCGCGATACCATTTTTGCAATCTGGTAGCAGCAGATACTCGATTGCTTTGTTCTGCACTCAAATCGCCTAAAGATGTGCTTGCCACTATACTACCCATAAAAACCTCAAATAATAATTATATCATAATAATTATTATTTTAATAATTATAAATTAAGTTAATACGGTAAGTAACTAAAAATAAATAACATAAGCTAATAGATGAATAATTATTTTATTGTTCCTTTGACGTTCTATTAAGTCATATCTAGAAAATCTTTTAACAGATTTAAATAGTTTTGAAGATTCAAACTCATCAACCTAAACTTTTGATTCCTCTTACAAATACAACTTTTTGGTTTTTTAAAAAGAAATTAAATTTTAATTACCGAATGCGTTGTAAAGCCCACGTACTTATCAACGGAAAGTTAGTTAGAAATTCTCGGACATGTCAACATGATGAGGCACAGCACATCCGCTTTTTTCCTTTATAAACAGAGTCACTTTTTGCAATTGCATTTCACAACAATCGTCGGGGCAAAGAGAGCATTGCACAAAAAATATTTTAGTATAAAATGGCACGGCGCTCTTCAAAGCTTTTAAAGTAATTTTACCATCTTGTCCTGCCATTAATTGCTGAAAAATAATTTCTTCTACAATAGCAGTACCCGCTCCCCTGACACTAGATTGATTACCTACCACTGCAAGATTTGCGGGATTGGTAGTCAACAAGTGCAAATGTTGCTGCCTAAAATTATGCAGCGCTAATGCTTGAACATGCTGACCTCTATCTTTTGCCACCAAAAAAACCATACCTGCTTTTTTATCACGATTAAATCTTTCAATTTTCTCTGCCAATATCTGCAACACAATAGAACTATCATCTACCAAATTACTTTCGTGTAATAACAACGATATTTTTTTATTCATTAAATTTTCTTGCAAATATTTTTCAGCCGCAGTTGCCTTACGCAATCGAAACCTTGTTTGTATTTTCATAGCAGCTATTTCCTGCAATATTCTAGTTTGAATTTTGCAATTCAATGCCTGCCACCGATTAATTTCTGACAATAAATCCACTGGCCTTTTTACAACTTCTACTACAAAATTACACTTTCCCGCTTTTGTGACACGATGCCACCTAAAATCAGTCATTGAACGTTTAATTTTATCTCTTAATTTGTGCTCACGATACCATTTTTGCAACCTGGTAACAGCCCATACTCGATTGCTTTGTTCTGTGCACAAATCACCTGAAGACATACCTGCCACGAAACAACCCATAATAACCTCGTATATACAATTATATCACAATAGTTATTAT
>Ga0233425_10002470_pt1 | contig 36318 bp, 35 predicted proteins | sample Watercolumn_Towu_2_FD_181712 | JGI IMG/M metagenome (GOLD analysis project Ga0233425, IMG submission 181712) | Freshwater microbial communities from Lake Towuti, South Sulawesi, Indonesia - Watercolumn_Towuti2014_140_MG | ecosystem: Environmental > Aquatic > Freshwater > Lake | place...
AAGGGCATCAAGGCCTTCAAAAAGGGCATGTCCGAAGACGAGGCCGCGGGTGACGACGCGAAAAAGTCGCTCGAAGGTCAGACGAGCGAACGTCGCGCTCTGGAGAGCGACAAGGCCGACAGTAAGAAGGTTTAGTTCAAGGGCGGCGCCCCCTCCCTGTCCCTCCCCCGCTACGCAAACCGGGTGTTCCCGGTTTGCGCATCGACCCCGAAGTCGGCAACAGCCGACTTCGGACGGGAGAGGGGACCCTTACGAGCAGCGTAATGCGCGGATGAAGGGCGGCTCCTGCTCCCTCTCCCGCGTAGCGGGGGAGGGTTGGGGTGGGGGGTGAGAGCAGGTAACGATATGTTCGATCTTGAACCCGGCAAGCTCATCGTTATCGCCATCGTCGCGCTTATTGCGATTCCCTCGAAGGACTTGCCGCGCGTCTTGCGCGCGCTTGGGCAATTCACCGGAAAAATGCGGCGGATGGCCGCGGAGTTTCAGGGACAATTTATGGAAGCGATGCGCGAGGCCGAGCTCGAGGATTTGCGCAAAGAGGTCAGCGAGATGAAGGACGCCGTAAAGGAGAGCGTGAAGCTCGACGGCGCTTTCGATCCGATGTCCGAAGCGCGCAAGCAGATTACCGGCGCAATCAAAGGCGAGCCGCCGTCGTACGCGCAGCCGCTTCATCCTGAGAAGCCGCCCGCAAGTCGGGTTCACCCGACTTGCGCATCAAATGTCGATCTCGGGCAGGCCCGAGATCGAGGCGGCGTCTCGAAGGATGAGGACGCGTCAATCGCATCCTTCGAGACGCGGCCTGCGGCCGCTCCTCAGGATGAGGGCTCTGGTCTTTCTCCGGTTGAGCAAGCGGATTCGCCGAAGAAGGCCGCCACATGAACGAGGCCGACGAAGCCGAAATCGAGGCCAGCAAGGCGCCGCTGATCGAACACCTGATGGAATTGCGCGAGCGCCTGATCAAGGCGCTGATCGCCTTTCTCGCGATGTTCGTGCTTTCCTTCTTCTTCGCCAAGGATATCTACAATCTCCTTGTCATACCTTACACGCAGGTCGCCGGCCCGGAGGCGCGGCTCATTTACACCGCGCCGCAGGAATATTTCTTCACTCAGATCAAGGTCGCGCTGTTCTCGGCGGCGTTTCTTTCTTGTCCGATCGTGCTGTCGCAGATCTACGCGTTCGTCGCGCCGGGACTTTACCGGCACGAGCGCTCGGCGTTTCGGCCTTACCTCTTCGCGACGCCGATTTTTTTCGCGATCGGCGCGCTCGTCGTCTATTTTCTGGTGATGCCCAATCTGCTGCGCTTCTTCATCGGCATGCAGCAGGCGAATGAGCCGGGCAAGGCGCAGATCGAATTGCTGCCGCGCGTCTCCGAATATCTTTCGCTGATCATGACGCTCGTGCTCGCCTTCGGCATCGTGTTTCAGCTGCCGGTCATCCTGACGCTGCTCGGGCAGGTCGGCATCGTGACCTCGGAGTTTTTGAAAGAGAAGCGGCGCTATGCGGTCGTGCTCGTCTTCATCGTCGCCGCCGTTCTGACGCCGCCCGATGTGTTCTCGCAGCTCGCGCTCGCGCTGCCTGGCGTGCTTTTATACGAGGCGTCGATTTACGCCGTGCGCATGGTGGAGAAGAAGAGGGAGGAGAGGCAGTCGGCAGTCGGCAATCGGCAGTAGGGATTTCCGACTGCCAACTGCCGACTGCCGAAGCCCGAACGTCGCATGTACGACATCAAATGGATTCGCGAGAACGCTGAAATCTTCGATCGCGGCCGCGCGCGACGCGGGCTCGAGGCCATGTCGACGCAGCTTCTCGCCTTTGACGATTCGCGGCGCGCGGCGATCGGCGAATTGCAGCGCGCGCAGGAGCGGCGCAATGCGGCCTCGAAAGAAATCGGCGCGGCGATGAAGGCGGGCGATAGCGCCAAGGCCGAAGCGCTTAAGGCGGAAGTCGCGCAGATTAAGGAAAACTGGCCAGCGCTCGAAGAGGCCGAGCGCTACGCGATCGCCGAACTTGATAATGCGCTCGCGAGCATTCCCAACACGCCGCTTGATGAAGTTCCAGACGGCGTCGACGAAAACGACAATGTCGAAGTCGCGCGCTGGGGCGAGCCGCGTGCATTCGACTTTACGCCGAAGGAGCATTTCGAGATCGGCGAGGGCCTTGGGCTGATGGATTTCGAAACGGCGGCGAAAATTTCCGGCGCGCGTTTCGTCGTCAACAAGGACGGACTGGCGCGACTGGAACGCGCGCTCGCGCAATTCATGCTCGATCTGCATACGAATGAGCACGGCTACATGGAGGTGAGCCCGCCGCTGCTCATGCGCGACGACGCGATGTTCGGCACGGCGCAGTTGCCGAAGTTTCGAGAAGATCAGTTCTCGGTAACGGCAGGTCGGCAGATCGGCAGTGGGCAGTCGGAGCCGACTGCCGAAGCCCTGCTGCCGACTGCCGACTATTGGCTCATCCCCACCGCCGAAGTGCCGCTCACCAATCTTGTGCGCGAATCCATTCTCGACGAAACGCAATTGCCGATGCGGCTGACCGCCGGCACCTATTGCTTTCGCGCCGAGGCGGGCGCCGCCGGCAAGGATACGCGCGGCATGATCCGCCAGCATCAGTTCTACAAGGTCGAGCTTGTTTCGGTCACGACGCCGGAGCAATCGCTTGAAGAACATGAGCGCATGACGGGCTGCGCCGAGAAGGTGTTGCAGCTTCTCGAACTGCCCTATCGCAAGGTCGTGCTCTGCACGGGCGACATGGGCTTCGCCTCGCAAAAAACCTACGATCTCGAAGTCTGGCTGCCGGGGCAGGGGAAATATCGCGAGATTTCCTCATGCTCGGTTTGCGGCGACTTTCAGGCGCGGCGCATGAACGCCCGCTATCGCCCCGCCGAGAGCAAGGGGCCACGCTTCGTCCACACGCTCAATGGCTCCGGCGTCGCGGTCGGCCGCGCCATGGTCGCCGTGCTGGAGAATTATCAGCAGGCCGACGGGTCCGTTGACGTGCCGCGCGTGCTGCGCCCTTACATGGGCGGCTTGTCGCGCCTCTCCCGTTGAGCCTTTTTTCGCGGGACGCAGGACGCGCGTCCTGCGGGGTATTCGCAATTTTCGGGCGAGGTTCCAAAAAAAGGCGTCCAGCCATAGCCGTAATCCGCGCGCGGCGCATATCCGTCGCTGAGCAGGTCCGGCGCGGAGAAGGGCAGCGCCACAGGAGCCGCCAGAAACCCCGCCAGTCCTGACCCCGGCGCCGTTGGCGGCGCGCCAGGGATGACAAGAGGCGCCGGGACATAGCCCATGGTCCCGCCATATTGCACCTGGCACCAGCGGCCGCATCCCAAGACATTGAACGGGACATTCGCCGCCATCGTCGTAACCGGTCTCGCGTCCGAACTGGGGCTGACCTGCAGCGGCATAACGGCCGCCACATAGGCTTCAAAAGCGACGGCGCAGCCGGGAAAAACGGCGAGCGCCGCGGCGAGGAGGAACGCAAGTCGTAAACGCATCAAAATTCCTCCAGAGAATGAGGCGGCCGACATAGGGTCATTGTGGACGTTTGGGGCCGAATCGTCCAAAGAAACTCGGGCTTCGTCAGGCGCCCGCTAGCGAGGCGAACCGCTCTAAACATGCGCATTCTCATCACCAACGACGACGGCGTTCACGCGCGCGGCCTCAGAATCGCCGAGGCGATCGCGCGCGAATTCACCGACGATATTTTCGTCATCGCGCCGGAATTCGAGCAGTCTGGCGTTTCGCATTCGCTCTCGCTCAACGATCCGCTGCGGCTGCGCGAGATTTCGCCGCGCCATTTCGCCGTCAAGGGCACGCCGACCGACTGCGTGATCATGGGCGTGCGCAAGCTCATGCTCGATCACCCGCCCGATCTCCTCATTTCCGGCGTGAACTACGGCCAGAATATTGCGGAGGACGTCTCCTATTCCGGCACCATCGCCGGGGCGATGGAGGGCACGATTCTTGGCATTCCATCGATTGCGCTCTCGCAAGTCTACGATTTTTTTGCAAATCGCCGGACGGTCCACTGGGATTGCGCGGCGACCCATGGCGCGGAAGTCGTGCGCCGTCTGCTCGCGGCCGGAATTCCCAAGAACGTGCTGATGAACGTGAATTTCCCCAGCTGTTCCCCGCAGGAGGTTGCGGGCGTCGCGATCACCATGCAGGGCAGGCGCAGCAGCGACATCGTGAGGATTGAGGACCGTCAGGACGGCCGCGGCAATCCTTATCATTGGATCACCTTCCAGCGCGGCGACTTCAAGCCCGGGCAGGGCACCGATCTCTTGGCGCTCGAAGAAAGAAAAATCTCGATCACGCCGCTGCAACTCGATTTCACCGATCACCCGACGGTGACGCGACTTGCGGCGGCGTTCGAGGGCAGGGAATGATGGGCGAGCGCGGCGCGCTCAGCGCAGCCGAAGTCGAGGAGCGCGCGGCGCTGCTTTTGACTTTGCGTCAGGCGGGCGTTCGCGATCTCTCAGTGCTGCGCGCGATCGAAGCGACGCCGCGAGAGGCTTTCGCGCCCTATCGATTTCGCGATCTCGCCAATCGCAATCTTTCGCTGCCGATCGGTTGCGGCCAGACCATGTCGCGTCCGGTTGAACTCGCCCGGCGGCTCGAGGCGCTGCGAGTCGGCCGCGGCCATCGGGTGCTGGAGGTTGGGGCGGGGTCCGGCTATGGCGCGGCGGCGCTCGCTCAGCTCGCGCGCGAGGTCGTGAGCCTCGAACGGTTTGAGACGCTCGCGATCGAAGCCTCGCGCCGCCTCGTGACCCACGGCGTGGCGAACGCCAAGGCGATCTTCGCCGATGGGCTTGATCCGCCGAGCGAACTGGGGCGCTTTGACCGGATCATCTTGCAGGCCTCAGTCATCGCCGCGCCGGCGGCGCTCATCGCAATGCTCGCGCCAGGCGGCGCGCTGCTCTTCGCCCGAAGCGAGCCGGCTAGAGCGGGCGTCAGGGCGAAGGAACGATTGATTAAGATTGATCGCATGGAGGACGGCGAACTGCGGGAGACCGATCTCGGCCCGTGCCGCCTCGGGCCGGCCATTCCCGGCCTGGCGCAGGCGCTCTGAAAGCCTCTGTCTTAATTCTGAAAATTTTCACAGTCGCGCGCGCTTTGCGTTCATCTTAAACGCCTCCTTAACCGCCGCGCTGTTACCCATGCACTGTTCAATGTTGCGTTTGGGTGGGTCGCGTCATGGCTATCAAGCGTCCATTTGCTTATTCACGCGCCGCCGTGCGGCTCTTGGCGGCGGCTGGCGTCGCTGCGCTTGTCGCCGGCTGCTCCGATGCCTCCCGTTTCGGGGGCGATCCTTTCTCTGACCCATTCTCAGGCGGCGTCAAAACCGCCTCGCGCGGCGTCGACCGGGCGCCGGTCGGCGCGATCGCCTCCGCTCCGGCGCAGAGCGCGCCGTCGACGGCTGTAGAGTCCCGTCCCCTACCTGCCCCCGCCGCCAGCGCGCCCGCGCCGAGCGCAAGCGCCTCGACCCCGCACGCATCTGCGCCTCCGGCAAGCGCGTCGGCGCCGCACGTGACGGCCGCAGGGGGCGGTCACTGGAGCGCCGAAGGCGGAACGCCGATCGTCGTCGCCCAGGGCGAGACGGCGGCGCTGCTTGCGACCCGTTATGGCGTCCCCACCGACGCCCTGCTACGCGCCAATGGCTATAATGTCGCGTCTCAGGTGCAGCCGGGCTCTCGCGTTGTCATCCCGGTCTATCGGGCGAGCGCGGCGCCGGTCGCCGCCAAGTCCGCGGCCGCGGCGAAGTCTTTGGCCGCCGCCAAGCCGGAGCAACTCAAGCCGGTCGACCCGAAAGCCAAGCAGGCTGAGAAGGGAAAGGTCGCCGCAAAGGCCGCGCCAGAGAAGCCCGTCAAAGCCGACCCGCGCATCGCCGCCGCGACGCCTGCGCGCGCCGTCAAGACCGAGCGGATTGCTCGCGACGCCTCCGCGCCCCAGCCGGCTGAGGCCGAGCCTAAGATCTCTGGGGCGCGAAGCAAGACGGTTGCCGAAACGCCTGCGGAACCAGCAGGCGCCCGCAAGGTGGACGCCACCGCGACCGCCTCAATTCCCTCGGCGAATGACGCGAAAGCCGTCGCTTCCGACGATGGCAAGCCCGAATTCCGCTGGCCGGCGCGCGGCCGCATCATCCAGGGCTTCTCGTCTGGGGGCAATGACGGGATCAACATCGCCGTGCCGGAGGGCACTCAGGTCAAGGCGGCCGAAGGCGGAGTCGTCGCCTACGCAGGCAACGAGCTGAAGGGCTACGGGAACCTCGTGCTCATTCGCCACCCGAACGGCTTCGTCTCGGCCTATGCCCACAACGCCGAGCTGGATGTCAAACGCGGCGATCAGGTCAAGCGGGGCCAGACGATCGCCAAGTCCGGCCAGTCTGGAAACGTCGGCTCGCCGCAGCTCCACTTCGAACTGCGCAAAGGCTCTACCCCGGTCGATCCGACGAGCTATCTCGCCGGTTTATAGCCCGGTTCTCTCCGGCGCACGCGAGACACAGGCGTTGGAGATTTAAGGCGGCGGGTCCCAAGAAAGGCCCGCCGTCCGCGTCTTTTAAGTCTTCCCCGCAGGCGAACATGCTATACCCGCGGACCGCAAACCGAAGGGTCTCGCATAGTGAAGCATCGTTTCGCATTCGTTTTCCTGTTCGCCGCCACGCCTGCTTTCGCCGTCGATCCGACGGGCGTCCCACAATGTGACGCGCTGCTCAAGCGCTATGAGGAGTGCTCGGGACAATTGCCGCCGCGTCAGGTTCATGCTGCGCAAAAGGAGTTGCTCGACGGCGCCGTCGGCATTCGCGCCGCGGCGACCGATCCCTCAAAACGCGCCGATCTCGAACGCTATTGCGTCGATCGATTCGAGCAGATGAAGAGGGAAAGCGACATCAAAGAGTGCATGTCGAAGCCATGAGCGCGGCGCGCGCCTCGATGTAATCTTTTCCGCGCATTTCGATCAGTCGCGACGCGGCGCGTTCGAATTCTCGCGCCTCGGCGCCGAAGGCCGCGTGGTAGAGCTCGAAAGGCTCCCTCGCAGCGGAAACGATCAGCAGAACTCTTGCTTCGTAAAGAATGTCGATGAGCGTGATGAAGCGGCGCGCTTCGTTCCGTTGTTCGGGCGCCATCGCCGGAACGTCTTCGACGATCACCGTGTCGAAGTTATCGGCGAGCGCCATATAGTCCGCCGGCGACAGCGCTTGGCCGCAGAGCGCCGAGAAGCTCAGACGCGCGACGCGGCCAGCCGCCTGCGGGATTTCTATGCGCCGTCGCTTGACTTCGATCGTCGTCGGCTTCTCCGGCGCGCCGCCGCCGAGCGTCGCATAGAGCGCGTTGATCGCAGCTCTCGCGCGCGAATCGGCCGGCGTGAAATAGACCTGCCCGAGATCTTCGCGCCGCTGCCGATAATCGCTCGACGCCTCCAAACGCACGACGTCCATGCGTTGCAGCAGCAGGGCAATGAAGGGCAGGAACAGATCGCGGTTGCGGCCGCCTTCATAGAGCCGCGAAGGCTCGACGTTCGACGTCGCCACGACGACGACGCCCGACGCGAGCAGCGCAGAAAAAAGCCGCGCGAGTATCGTCGCGTCGGCGATGTCATGCACGGCGAATTCGTCGAAGCAGAGTATGCGCGTTTCCTGGGCGATTTCCTGCGCGACGCAGCTCACGGGATCGGCGTCGCAACCACGGGGGTTCTGACGCAGCCGATGCAGCCGATCATGCACGTCCGCCATAAAGGCGTGGAAGTGCGCGCGCCGTTTCTTCTCGACCGAAAGCTCGCTGAAGAACAGGTTCATCAGGAAGGTCTTGCCGCGTCCGACCTGGCCCCAGAGAAAAAGGCCGCGCGGGCGCTGCGTCGGACGGCGAAATTTCGCAAGGAGCGCATGCGTCAAACTGGCGCTCTTCGGCGCGCGGCCGGAAAGCGCATCGGCGAGCGCTTGAAGCCTCTCGACCGCCGCGCGCTGCGATGCGTCGCGCTCCAGCGCGCCTTCAGCGACGAGCGCGTCATATTTCTCGACGACGGCTTGAGCGCGTGACGTCATATGCGCCGCATCCGGCCGTTCGCCTCCGCAAGCGCGCCGCGGCGGAGTTCGCAATAAAGCAGGCGGTCCGGGTCCACCGGTCCCGGCATCGTGATCTTGCCGCGCGGCACGCGCGCGAATCCGAGTCGCGCATAATATTCCTCGTCGCCAACAAGCAGGACGAGCCCATGTCCGGCTTCACGAGCGGCGTCCAGCGAATATTTGACGAGCGTCTCGCCGACGCGCTGCTGGCGAAACGCCGGCTCCACAGTCAGCGGTCCAAGCAGAAGCGCCGGCGTCGATCCGACGAGGATCGGGGTCATACGATTGGCGCCGACGAGCAGCGTGCCGATCCGCGCGACGAAGGACAGCGAGCGATCCGGCTCGACGCCTTCGCGCAGGCGATAGGCCGTACGCGCATATCTGCCCGGACCGAACGCGCGTTCGTCGAGCTTCTCGATATGCGCGTCGTCCGCGACCGTGAGCGGCGCAAATTTTACGGCGAGATCGATCATATGCCGGCTTGACCCTAGAGCGCGCTGCGAAAAAGTGGGAACCGGTTTTTCGCGTAGAGCGCGCTCTAAACTTTTGGAATCGATCACGTTATCTGCATTTGGGCGATTCCGCCCAATTGCAGCGTGATCTATGCGCAGGCCATATCACGCGTTGTCTGCGCCGCAAAACGCCCGGTTGCGGCCCGATACGACGCATGCGAGCGTGCGCACGGGGAGAAGCCGATGGCGGAATATCTCTTGCGTCTGGCGGCCTTGGAGGAGGCACGCCCGATCGCCGAGATCAACGCGACGGCCTGGCGCGAGACTTACGCCGGGCTCATCCCGGCGGCGGCGCTGGCAAGCATCGACCTCGACAATTGGACCCTGCGCTGGCTGGACCGGATCGGTTCGAGCGAAAGCGGCCAGGCCGTCTTCGTTGCTCTCGAGGACGGCGTTCCGGTCGGCTTCGGACGCTGTAGTCGCCACTCCAATCCGAAGCTCGTTCCGCTTGGCTTCGAGGGCGACATCGCATCGATTTATCTGCTGCGGCGAGTCCAGCGCCGGGGACTGGGCAGACGCTTGATGGCGCGGCTGGCGGAACATCTGATGGTCATCGGCTGCGCGAGCGCCGCGGTGTGGGTGTTGCGTGACGCGACGAAGGCGCGCGGCTTTTACGAGGCGCTCGGCGCGGCTCCTCTTGGCGTCGAGGGCGTATGGGAAGTTGAAGGCGCTGTCCTTCCCGATCTCGCCTATGGCTGGCGCGATCTACGCATGCTGACGGAACGAGCCTCACCAGTAAGGTGAAACAGGCGACTTCGCCAACGCCTCAGATATGCGCGCCCGCGTCGCGACCGTCGTATCGGCCGGCAGCGCGTCGAGGTCGAAGAAGCCAGCCTCGGCGATCTCGCGATCAGGGGCGCGCGGCCGCACAATGCGGAATGAGCGCACGACGTAAAGCGCGACGTGGTCTCGCATCGAGAAGCGCCGATTGAAATACATGCCAAAGAGTTCTGGCGGTTCGTCGAGCAGGACGTTCGCCTCCTCATGGAGTTCGCGCTTGAGCGCCTCCATCAGCGTTTCGCCGTTTTCAACGCCGCCGCCAGGCAAATAGAGGCCGCTCACATAGGTGTGGCGCACGAGCAGCACGCGGTTCTGCGCGTCGAGGACAAGGCCGCGCACCCCGAGGGTCATGGGACGCTGAAAACGCGCGCCCAAAGCGATAAGCTTCAACGCGAGACGATCTCGCGTCGAAGGCGTCGCGCGCGCTTCCTCTTGCTCCGTCAAAGCTCGCTCCGAAACTATGGCAAATGACCTGCGAAGGCTCTAGTAATCGCCAACCCCATCCTATCAGGAAAGCGCCGCAGTCGAACGGGCTTGGAGGGACATGAGGCTTTCTTGAATTTTCGACTCGCTCATCTTTCCGATGCTCATATCGGTCCGATTCCGCGCCCAAATCTCGCCGAGCTTCTTGGGAAGCGGGTCACAGGTTATGTGAACTGGCTGTATAAGCGCGGCGATCAGCACGACATGGGCGTGCTCGCAAAGATCGTCGCCGACATCAAGGCCCAGGCGCCTGACCATGTCGTCATGACCGGCGATATCGTCAACATTGGACTTCCCGGCGAAATCGCGCTCGCCAAAGACTGGCTCGCTTCGCTCGGCGCGACGAGCGATGTGAGCTTCACGCCCGGAAATCACGACGCTTATGTGGCGAGCGTGACGGATTTGGTTCACGAGGTTTTCGCGCCCTGGACGACGAGCGAGAGCGAAGTCGCAGGTTTTCCCTTCCTGCGTCGGCGCGGTGGCGTCGCGCTGATCGGCCTCGACACCGGCGTGCCGACGGCGCCTTTCGTCGCTTCCGGCCGGCTCGGCGCGGCGCAGCGGACGGCGCTCGCGGAGTTGCTGGATCGCACGAAAGCGGAAGGACTCGCGCGCATCGTCTGCCTTCATCATCCGCCGCATGTCGGCGGCGCGAGGCTGCTGCGCGGGCTCGAAGATGCGGCGGAATTCGAAAGCGTCATCGCCCGTCATGGCGCCGAGCTCGTTCTGCATGGGCATAATCACAAGCCGAGCCTGCATCGACTTGCGGGACCCGCCGCCGACGCGCCCGTCGTTGGCGTGGCGTCGGCGTCGGCGCGACCTGGCGGGCATTATCCAGGCGCGGCGTACAATCTTTATGAGATCAAGCGCAAAGACGATGGTCTGAGCATCTTTCTGCGCAGGCGCGGCCTCAATAAGGCTGGAGAGATCGTCGAGCTTGAATCCGTCGAACTGTGAAGCTCAGCTCGCAAAATAGATGCGATAAACCCACGCCGCCAACAGGGCCAAGAGCGCGAAGAAGGCGGCGGCGCCGAAAAATTCCGCGATGAACGCGGCTGCGCGAACAGTCTTTCCGGCGAGAGATGTGTCTTTCTCGCGGGCGGCCGCCTTGTCGCGCGCGGCCACTTTCACGCCGAGCGCTTGCGCCGCTCCGCCGCTCGCGTAATCGATCGCGAGCGCCTTTTCGCGCTCGATCAACCGATGCGCGATGTAGCCGGTGATCGCGTCGACGAGGTCGTCGACGCTGTCGCTTTCGCGAAGCGTTAGCCGGCCATGACGCGTGTCCTGGAGAAAGCGATAGGTGCGCCGGTCGCGATCCATCTCGACGAAGCCGATCTGATCGATGAATAGGCGCGGCCGTTCAGTCGGCGCGACCCCGACGTCAAAAATATCGCAATCGCGCGGGACCTGCGCCAATACCGGCGCTAAGGCGTCGCTGAGCATCTCTAGTCGGGCGATTTCCGCGGCGCGTAAATCGAAAACCGCGGCGGCGCGCTCGGCGTTCTCGAAACGTGCGCGGCGAAGCGCGTCGGCCAGACTCGCCATGCGCTCGTCGAGCGAACCATTGGCGCCCCTGTGGGCCGCCCGCTCTCGCTCAGTAAGAACGCTCAGACGCTCCGCCGGCGTAGCGGACGCGTTTTTCACGCCGTCGTCGCAAGTGTCGGCTGGCGGCGCGGGCAAAGGCTCTTCCATTTCGTCCACTCGCTGAAGCCCTCGTGGCGCGGCCGGGGGCGATAAAGCATTGTGGACTATAGCGGCTCTCGGAGACGGTGCGAAGCGCAAGCGCGACGAAGGGACGCGGGAGTCGACTTTTTCCCCCGCGTCCGGCAAGGGATTTCCTTACGGTAGCGGCTGATTCCGATCATTAACGATAAAAACGGTCGATTCAACGCAGGGCGAGAAGGGAGTTCATGGCCGTCACTCCAGGCGAATCGGACGTCAACAGCGCATTGTTCGAGCGCATTCTGATCGGCATGGGCTTTGCGGCCTTCGCCGCGCTGGAGGCGGCTGGGGGAGGCGAGCACGCGATCGTGGCCGGCTTCTTCGCCGGAGTCGCGATTTTCATCCTGCGTCGCTCGTCGGAAAGCGCGCGCCAGGCGGCCGATTTCGCGGTGGATTTCCTGGCCGTCGCGATTTTCGCCTTGCTCTGCGACCGCTCGGGCGTTTTGTGGCGGTCGCCGGAAACCTTCGCCGAGTTGTTCCGCTTCTCCCCGGTCGGCGCGTCGACCGCCACGGTTCTCTATCTTGCGGGCGTCGTGACGCTCAGAGCGCGTTCGCGGATGGCGATTCGCGCGGCGCTTTTCGTTTTGCCGCTGCAGTTCAGCCTGCTTATCGCGCTCGGCTCGCCGCCCGTGACCCAAATCGGCGCCGCGCTGCTTCTCGGGTTCGACGTTCCCGAAGTCTTCCAAAAGATCGCCGGGCGCACGCTTGTGCTGTTCCTGCTCAATGAAGCTGTCGTCGTCGGCGTGCCTCTCGCGCTCGGCAGATTTCTTCCGCGACAATGGCGCCCACATGGCATTCTGTTCGCCTCGGCCTTCGTCGCATCGCTGACGCCCTATATCGCGACCTCGGTTTCCTATTTCGTCGCGCCCTATTTGCCTTATCCGCTGACGGCGGTCGTCGCGACGGCGGCGGCGGCGCTCGCGCAGGCGGGGTTATGGGGCGAAACCTATCTTGTGACGCAGGCGATGGCCGGCCTTTTGCGGGCGACGCCGTCGCTGCAGGTCGTGGTGTTTCACGATTGGCGCAGCGGCGCCGAAAAGGGCGCCGTCTACGGCTTCGTGTTCATGGCGCTGCTGCTTGCAGTCGGATTGGTTGTCTCCTTTGCGCCGGCGGTGGCCGTGATTTCCGCCTCTGGCCCGATCGGCGGCGCGCTGATCGGCGCGGCGCTCTTCCCGCTCGCGCGCGCGATTGTCGAGAGCACCGACTCGACGCCGCCCTTCTTTGCGCGGGTCGAAGAACTCTATCTACATCCCTCCAACTATTTTCGCGGGGCGGTCGCGGGCGCGGCCGTGGCGCTCGCCTTGGTGATCGGATTGCCGGCGGCGAGCGGCGGCGACCGGTTTCTGTACGGGGCCCTCACGGGAGGGGTCGCCTACGCCGGCGTCGACGCCGCGATCGATTTCACCGCGCTGATGCAAGGACGCCGACAGCATCTGCGCAGCTGGCGGGTCTATTCGCTGGGCGCGCTTCTCGGCGCCCTCGTCGGGGGCGCTGTCGCCTGGTATCTCGACGCGGGCCAAGTCGACACGATCGTGGCGAAATTCTTCGCCTATACGTCGCTCGACTACGCGTCTGACGGACGGCCCGTCACGGCTTATGTCATTCGTCCGCTGTTCTCAAAATGGGGCGCGACTGATCTCGGGACGGTCGACGGCGGCGTGAGGCTGCTCTTCGATGAGTCGTTCTCAGGCGTCATTCAATGGGTGTTCGCCGCGCCGCTTTTCTCGATCAATCTGTTCTTCCTTACGGCGCTCGTCGAACGCAGCCTGCAGCCGCTTCGCCAACTTGCGAGCTGGCAAGGCCTCGACATGCTCATTGAAAACGCCGTCCGCGTTTTGCGCTGGGGCCTTTGGATGGCGCCGGTGATCTATTCCTTCCTGAAGGCTTCGCCGGACCCGGCTTGGTACAATCAGGACGGGCTCATCCGAACCGGCGTCGCGAGTTGGATGAGCTACATTCTGCCAGATTCAGATTTTCGCGCGTGGAGCCTCGATATTTTCACGGCGCTTCTCGCCTATGACGCGCTGCGGGTGCTCATCTGGTTCGACCATATGGGCTTACGGGTCGCGACGCTCGTTAATCTGTCTTTCGTCGGCGGCGACGTCGCGGACGAAAGGGCCGCGCGCTTTCTCGGAAAAGCGCAGACAAGCCGCGCGATCCCGGAAGGGATCAGGCGCTTCGGCACATGGGCGCCGCTTTTGCTGCCCTTTTACATTCCCCGGGGCGTGGATTGGGACAGAGCGTGGAGCGCCTCCGAGCAATTGGCCCATACGCGGCCGCCATCCTACGCCTATCTCGTCAGCGGCTATCTGATTTATGCGGCCCTCGTCGCCTTTGGCCTCGTGATCTTTCTCCTGGGACGGCTCGCACGCGCGCAAAAAGTCACGATCGAAGGCATCACCGGCGCTGGAGGCGTGCCGGGCTCGCGGCCGCTGAAACTCACCAACGGGCTGATGACCAGCGAGTGGTTTCAAGACGGGCAGGGCGCGATCCGCATTGAAGGCGTTGCGCGCGGCGGCCCTCCGATCGACTTGACGCGGCGCCCGGATGATCACGCTCATCCGCGCGGACGTTTCCTCTTTCTGCGCGAAGACGGGGGGGAGCTATGGTCGATCGGCGAGGCGCCGACTCGCTGCAGAGCCGCTCAGGCGTCGCTCACCGATGCGGGCGAGAATTGCCTGTTCTTCATGGCGGAGCGCAATGGATTTGCTGTCGAAGCGCGCGTCTCGCTCGCTGCCGACGAAGCGGTCGAGATTACCCAGCTCAAGATCGTCAATCTCGAGCAGCGCCATCGTAAATTGGCGCTAGCGTCGCTGCGCGAATGGGTGCTCAACGAGACCGGCGTCGAGCTTCGCGACCCCGCCTACAATGCGATTCATATCGGCACCTGGTACGTTAGATCGCTGAATGCAATCTTCGCGCAAAACCGCTTGCTGAAAGGCGGGGCGCGCCGTCAGTCCGATCGTCGGCTGTCACCTGAGATCGGCTTTCACGCCGTCGGCGCCGGCGCTGACGCGAAGATCACGGTCCTCGGCTATGAGGACGTGAAGTCGCGTTTCTACGGAATGGGATCGACGCATGCGCCCGACAGCCTGCTAGGGCTCGCCGCGCCTCGCGATCCGAAAGACGAAGGCCTGCTCTACGGCTTTGAGCCCTGCGCCAGCCTGCGCGTCGACGTCGAACTTGCCGCCAGCGGCGCGACTGAGCTGATTATCGTCGACGGCTGGGCTCGCGACATGGGCCGCGCGACGGATTCGATCGCGCGGCATCTGGGCATAGCCCCCGTGGCGCCGGAGACGCTGGATAGAGCCTTGTCGCGCCGCCGCGAACTCATACTGCCGCCCCCGCCCAAGAAGCCCCGTTACGCCTTTTCTGAGGATGGACGAAGCGTGACGCTCGCGCCCGGGACTCCTAGGCCATTCGCGCACGTCATAGCGAACGCCTTCGGGCAGGGCGCGGTGCTCACCAACGACGGCGAAATTTTTTCCTTCCACGGCAATTCACGACTGAACAGCTTCACGCCATTTCGCATGGGCGAGGGCCGCATGGCTCCGGCCGGTCAGAGGATCTACGTTTACGATCTCGCGCGCACCGACGCGCATAGTCCGACCTTCGTGCCGCTGCGTCGTCGCGACGCCGAATATCAAGTGACGTTTTCGCTGGGCGCCGCGGTCTTTCGCGCAGAGCGCGATCATCTCGAGCTCGAGATGACCGTATTCGTCAGCCCGACGCAGCCGATCGAGTTCAAGATCCTGAAGATCCGCAACAAGACCGATCACGAGCGGCTGTTGCAGATAACGCCCGCGATGGAAATTGTATTGGCGGAAACGCCGAACGAAAGTCTCGGCCTCCTGGAATCAATCCTCGACGAGGATGTGCATTCGATCTACTTCCGCAATCCCCGCAACAATTTCGTGCGGGGTTGGGCCTTTGTAACGACCTCATTGCCGGCGGAGTTCGCGGAGACGTCGCGTCGCCGCTTCCTCGGGCATGAGAGCCGTGACCCTTACCTGCCTTATATGGTCGAGCACGGTCATCCCGACGCCGGCGCCCCTGCGCATGAGCGGAAGGTCGCCGCCTTCTGCGGCGCGATTGACGTTCCCGCGGGAGAAGAGGCCGTCGTCGTCGTCGCGCTTGGACAGACGACGTCGATCGAGGAGGCCAAGAGGCTGGCGGATTACGCGCGCGATCCCGAGCATGCCTATGCCGAGTTCGCGGCGAATGCGCGCGCATGGGACGATCATCTGTCGGTGTTGCGCATCAAAACCAACCGTCCCGACTTCGACCGCCTCGTCAATGACTGGTTGCCCTATCAATTGCTCGCCGCTCGCCTGTGGGGACGCACGGGCCCCTCGCAGCGTTCCGGCGCGACAGGCTATCGCGACCAGCTGCAGGACGTCATTCCTCTCATCCAACTCGCGCCGGAACGCGCGCGCGCTCAAATTCTGTTGCACGCTTCGCATCAATATATCGAGGGCGACGCGTGCAAATGGTGGCACCGCGCGCCCAACGGCGGCACGGGGCTCGCGGACCGCACGCATGCGTCGGATCCGCACCTTTGGCTACCTTACGTGACGATCCGTTACGTCCGCGGGAGTGGAGACTACGCCATTCTCGATGAGGTCGAGACCTTCCTCGAGGCCAATCCCGTCCCGAAGGATCAGGAGGGCCAAGCCACGGTGCCGCTGACGTCGCGTGACAAGGATACGCTGCTCGGCCACTGCGCGCGCGCCATCGAATGGACGCTCGACCGCTTCGGCGCGCATGGCCTGCCGCTGATCGGCTCGGGCGATTGGGACGACGGAATGAATCTCATCGGCGACGAAGGCCGCGGAGAGAGCGTGTGGCTCGGTTTCTTCCTGCACGGCATTCTCCTCGACATCGCGCCGCTATTCGAGGCGAAAGGCGACGTCGAACGCGCCGAGCGTTATCGCGAACGCGCCGAGAAGCTTCGCGCCGCGCTTGAAAACTGCTGGCGCGGCGACCGCTATATTCGCGCCTACGCCGACGACGGCGGGGAAGTCGCGCCGATGAGCGCCATGACGTCCTCTTGGCCGACTCTGACCGACGCCGTGGATGCCGCGCGCGGGCGCGAGGCGATCGAGAAAGCGCTCGCAGCGCTCGGGCTTGGCGATCGCGTGCTGCTCGTCGATCCGCCTTATGACGAACATTCGCGGCCGTATCCCGGACGCAGCGCGGAATATCCGCCGGGCGTGCGCGAAAACGGCGGGCAGTATTCGCATGGCGTTTCCTGGTTCGTCGACGCACTGGCGAAACTCGCTGCGCAGGCGCACCGGGAAGGCGACTTGCGCGCCGCCGACGAGCTGTTTCGAACGGCGTTCGAAACGTGGATCACGATTTCCCCGATTTCCAAGCTCGCGACGCCGACCGAGGCGGATATCTACGGCCTGCCGCCGCATCAGCAGCCAGCGGACGTCTATAATGGCGAGGGCTATGAAGGGCGCGGCGGTTGGAGCTGGTACACCGGGGCGGCGGCTCGCATGTTGTCGGCCGCCTATGCGCTGCTTGGCCTCGAATTCGAGAATGGCGAATTAAAGCCGCGTCCAGACGCTTTCCTTCCCAAAGGCGAATTGCGGCTGGAGCGCGTTGTCTACCTCGGCAAGACGTTCGAGGCGGAGAAACGTCGCCGCGTCTGGTAGCACGGCCTGGAGGCGTCGAGCACATGGCTGATCGCGTCGTCACGCTCAACGCCGGGTCTTCCTCGGTGAAGTTCGCCCTTTACGCTGCTGACGAAGATTGGCCGCAACTGATCGTCTCCGGCGCGGTCGAAGGGCTCGGCGCGAAGCCGCGCTTTCGCGTCGCCGTCGTCGACGGAGAGAGGAGCGACAGGCCGATCGCCGGAAAGCTCACACATAAGCAGGCGATTGCAGCAATCTTCGAATGGATTGAAGACGCTTATCCCGTGGCGTCTGTGAGCGCGATCGGCCACCGCGTCGTGCACGGCGGACTGCGCTTCGCCGCGCCCGTCATCGTCGACGAGGAAACGCTGGCGGAATTGCGAGAGCTGATTCCACTCGCGCCGCTGCACCAGCCGCACAATCTGGCCGGAATTGAAGGAGCCTGCGAGGCCTTCCCGCATGTGCCGCAGGTGGCGTGTTTTGACACGGCCTTCCACCGCGGACATGCCTTCGTCGACGACGCCTATGCGCTTCCCTATTCCTATTACGAGCGCGGGCTGCGACGTTTCGGCTTCCATGGCTTGTCATATGAGTATATCGCCCGGCGTCTGCGCGCGATCGATCCGATCCACGCCGAAGGCGGCGTCATCGTCGCGCATTTGGGAAATGGCGCTTCGCTTTGCGCGATGAAGGGCGGGCGCTCGCTCGCGACCAGCATGGGCTTCTCGGCGCTCGAAGGCCTGCCGATGGGCACGCGTTGCGGACAGATCGACCCCGGACTGCTGCTTTATCTGCTTCAGAGCGAAGGGATGACGCCTGACGAGCTGTCACGCGTTCTTTATGAGCGCTCGGGCCTTCTTGGCCTTTCCGGCGTGTCGCACGACATGCGCGCCCTCGAGGCGTCCGAAAACCCGCGCGCACAGGCCGCTATCGCTTACTTCATCCATCGCATCAAAATGGAGATTGCAGCGCTCACGGCGGTCATCGGCGGGCTCGACGCGCTGGTCTTTACGGCGGGAATTGGGGAGCGATCGCCGCGCGTGCGGGCCGCCGTGGTCGAGGGGCTCGGCTGGCTGGGGTTGGCGCTCGACCCGGCGGCCAATGCGCGTAATGAGTCGCTGATCTCCGCGCCCCAATCGCGCATACCGATTTTTGTGACGCCGACGGATGAGGAAGCGATGATCGCGCGCCACACGATCGAAACGGCGGGATTGTCGGAAATTGTTAGGTAATTACGGGGCGGCGGAACATTTCATCAGCATTAAGCCGCGCGCTGGAAAAACCAGGCTTTAGCCGTTTCCGTCGCGGCGATGTAGCCGATGACAATAGCGCAGATCGCGCCGATCAAAGAGGCCGGAAGCGGCGTGAATCCGAAAAGAGCGCTCACTTCTCCAAGAAAAGGAGACGCAAACGCCAAGACGCTGACGACAATCGTCGACCATAAGAGCAAGGCGCTTGGCCGGCTGTTCAATGAGAATTTATGGGTGCGGAGCACTAGAACGACGACAAGTTCGGTGAGGAGCGAGGTGACGAACCAGGATGTTTGAAAGACGGGTTCCTCTGCGTGGAAAAACTGCAACAACACGATAAACGTCAAGACGTCGAAGATCGAGCTGATGAGACCGAACACGACCATGAAGCGTTGGATGTTCGTAATGCTCCAGCGCTGAGGCCGCGTTACGCTCTCGGCGTCGACGTTGTCAGTAGAGATCGCGACTGAGGGCAAATCGGAAAGAAAGTTGTTGAGCAGCACCTGCTTCGCGGCAAGCGGCAGGAACGGCAAAAAGGGCGTCGCCAGCGCCATGCTGATCATGTTGCCAAAATTGGCGCTCGTCGTGATCGAAATATATTTGAGGGTATTTGCAAAAGTGCGCCGCCCGTCTTCAACCCCGATGCGCAAAACGCCGAGATCGCGCTCGAGCAGGATGATGTCTGCGCTCTCGCGCGCCACATCGACCGCGCCCTCGACTGAAATCCCGACGTCCGCGGCGTTCAGCGCCGGGGCGTCATTGATGCCGTCGCCGAGATAGCCGACCGAATGGCCGGTATGCTGTAAGGCGCGAACGATCAACTCTTTTTGCTGTGGATCGATCTCTACAAACAGATCGATGTTCGGCGCGAGGCGCCATAGCGCCTCGCCGCTGAGCGAAGCCAGTTGGTCGCCGGTCAGCATCGATCTTGGGTCGAGTCCGATGGATTGCGCCAGATGCGCCGCGACGTAGCGATTGTCGCCGGTAATTATTTTGATGCGAACGCCAAGCGCCGCAAGATCGCTGATCGTCGATTGGGCGTCGGCTTTGGGCGGATCGTAGAAAACCAGAAATCCTCGAAACGTCATGTCGGTTTCGTCGCTATGCGCATAGGCTGCGCGCGCCGGAACGCGGCGGGTCGCGACAGCGAGCACGCGAAAACCTTCGGCGCTCTTCTCTTTGAAGATTTCCTCCAACTCGCCACGCCGCGTGACGTCAAGCGGTTGCTCCAAGCCTCCGATGTCAACCCTTGCGCATATATCCAGCACATTTGCGAAAGCGCCTTTGGTGAGGACGAGATGTTCGCAGGCCGTTCCCGTTTCGAACACTGCGACCGTGAGTCTGCGCCGCATGAAGTCGTAAGGAATTTCGTCGACTTTCGAAAAGTTTCGCGTGCTCAATCCAGCGCTTTCGCCCGCGGCGACGATCGCTGCATCGAGCGGATTTTCGATGCCCGTCTCGAAAGCCGCGTTGAGATAGCCAAGCTGTCGGACCTCGCCTGAACGTTTGCCTTCAGCATCCAGCGCTTCGCGAAGAACAATCACGCCCTCCGTCAGCGTACCCGTCTTGTCGGTGCAAAAAATATCCATGCTGCCGAGATTTTCGATCGCGTCGAGACGCCGAACGATCACGCCACGTTTGCTCATGGCGCGGGCGCCGGCGGAAAGCGTCACGGCGATGATCGCCGGCAGCAGCTCGGGGGATAACCCGACGGCAAGGGCGACGGCGAAGGAGAGCGACTCGAGCACTGGTCGCTGAAGCGTGAGATTCACCACCAGCACGAAAAACACAATGAGCAGCATCACCCGGATAAGCAGATAGCCGAATTGTCTCACGCCGCGCTCGAAATCGGTCTCTGGCTGGCGCTCCGCTAATTTGGCGGCGATCGCCCCGAATTCCGTTTGATGGCCGGTCCGCACGGCCAGCACCTTCGCCGTACCGCTGCGCACCGATGCGCCGAGAAAGACGGCGTTGGTTCGCGCCGAGAGCGGCGCATCGGGCGCGACGACGCCTGGCCGCTTTTCGACCGGAAACGATTCCCCCGTCATGCTTGCTTCGCTGACAAGAAAGTCCGCGGCTTCCAGCACTAGCCCGTCGGCGGGGATGAGGTTGCCCGCCGACAGCAGGATGACGTCGCCAGGAACGACGGAGGCGAAGGGTGCCGTACGTTCGACGCCGTCTCGTATGACTCGAACCATAAGCGCGAGTCGGCGCTTGAGATCCTGAACCGCTTGAGACGCGCGATATTCCTGAAAGAACCCGAGGAGTGAACTGCCAAGCACGATCGCCAGAACGATCGTGGCGTCGACCCATTCGCGCAAGACAAGCGAGATTGCCGCGGCGAAGACCAGAATCAGGACAAGTGGGCTTTCGAATTGCCGCAGCAACAGTCGGAGCGCGCTGAGAGGGGCGGCGTCCTCGACGGCGTTTGGGCCGACTTTTCGAAGCAAGGCGGCGGCGCGCTCAGACGGTAGCCCTCCCGGCCCGGAGCCAAGAGCGGCCATCAGCGTCGAAGCCTCCTGGCTCCAATAGGCGGATGAATCGCCGACCTGGTTCATCCCGACTCCTTTCTTGCGCGGCGCTTGAGGCGGCGCTCGCATCGCCGAATTTCGGCGACGGAGGCAACAAGGGCAAGAAGCCAGGGCGGCGCGCTGAGCCGTCGTTTCGGCGAATTGTCACGAAAGCGAGGATCGTCACCCATACGATCGACGCCAATCTCATGCGCAAAGTCGTTCCCGCCGATGTCGGGCCGACCATCGCCTTTTTTTGGCGACTCGATGACCTTTGGCGGCGGTCTCAACGACGATGAAACGCTGTCGCAATCATTCGCCGACCTCACCGATCGCAAATGCCGCGTGCTGAATCCGGCGGTCAACGCCTTTGGTCCGCAGCAGTTCCGGCGCGCGCTCGAAGTGATGTGCTGACGCCGATCCGTGTCTGTTCATCCTGCTTACCGCGCCCTGGCGCGCCGCTCGGACGTCATGCGTCGCGTGCCGGTTTGCCGGTCCTCAACGCGTTTATCGACGCGAGCGCCTATCGCCCAACAGGCTGATCGTCCCTGGCGATGGCCATCACGTCCATAACGTCGAGAAATCCGTGACTTCGCAGCAGCGTCTAAAATCCGCAACGGAGCTTTTGAATTTCCAACTACGGCGCTCCAGCGCTGGCGGAGCTGCATATTTTGAAGCGCGCTCCTTTTGTTTGCCGTAATTCTGTAATTCAGGTGTGTGATCGACAAACGTTCTCGCGCTGCTTGAAGTTCAAAGCTGAGATGTAGGTCGTTCGGAGAGTACTCAGATGAATACAGATAACGCTAAGCTTTCGACGGAAAGCCAGGCTGTCGCATTCTTCGAGGACGCCGCGAATAAGCTTCGAAGCTATTTTGAACGAGAAGTGCTTGCCGCGCTGCCGGATTTTGCCCGTTGCGCGCTCGAAAGCGAACTGGGGGCGCTTTCCAAGCTATCAAGCGCCGATCCTTTTCCGCCGTTGGCGGAGATCGCGCTCCTGCGCGCGGAGCAATGCGCCCATGACTTGCTGAGCATGAATTATGACGGCGCCGCCAGTTCATTTTTGCGGCGTTCTGTACGCGAAGCGGCAAGCGAGATTCAGGCCGCCGCGATTGCTGCGTCGAGAAATGGCGGGAACGTGATTGCCTTCAGGGCGAGGGTTTTCCTGTCGCGCTGAGCAACCGTCTCCGTAGGGCCTGTATTCTTCGAAATTTGTCGACAAAGATGGAACGTAATTGTCGATCAAGAGGTTCATGCTTCCTGTCGAGGCTTTCCCCATGTCCTCAAGCATCGAGACTTGGAAGCGGACCTTAGCGGACGCCGAGAAAGACCATCGAACCGCGGTCAAAGAGATCGGCGAGCATCTGAAAAACCTTCTTTCAGAAACGGCCGCAGAACCTCTGCCGGAAGAGATGCGCAGGCTTCTCAATAAGCTTGACCGACGAAAGAGATCGCCATGTCGGCCGTAATCTGAGCGACCCGGAAGCTTAATTTTTCAGCCGAGCGCGCTGAGCGGCGCGGAGGGCGTTGAGCAACACAGATCGGGAGGGGAGTTTCGATTTCGCCTGAGCGACGCAATTCTGAGCGCCGCTGTCATTGTCCTGGCAACAGAATATGGCGCCGCCGGCGCAGGCCACATAGTGGGGATGCTTCGCGCCGGCGCGAGTCTCCTCCTCGCCTTGGATGAAGCACGCCATGGCGCCTGCATTGTTCACCCAATTGGAATTGCAGTTCGACCCGCTTGCGATTTTTGGCTTTGCGTTTGCCGGAAGAATGCTTGCGGTAACGACGGCGGCGAGCAAAAAGGTTCTTGTTGCGAAATAAATCATCGCGCTCTCCTTAAAAAATGTCGCGGCTAGAAATGTCTCTGGCCCAGCAAGCTCCGTCAAGGGAGTTCATCGCTGGACCCGTTTACCCGGCGACAGGATTTTCTGGCGGTGGCGCAACAGCGCGCCGATATCGCCGCCCCTCACAGGACGCCAACCGCGAGGCCCATGCCGATCACGACCATCGTCGCCGCGACGACAAACTGAACGAACCGGAGCGTAACTTTTTTCAGCAGCCGAGCCCCGATATAGGCTCCAAGAAAAGCGGCGAGGATCGCCGTCGCAACGACGCCGCCTACCTCGCCGCCAAGCGCTGCAAAACTCGTCGCGTAAAACGATAGCCCATAAACGGCGAGCCGGAATGTATCGACGATCACCGACGCGATAACGCCCGTCGCGACGAACGCTTCCTTGTCGAGTCCGGCGCGCAGCAAAAAGGCCGAGCGAAACGCGCCTTGATTGCCCGAGAGCCCGCCGAAAAAGCCCGAAATGAGTCCGCCAAGAATCAGAAACTTTGGCGGAAAGGCGAGCGCTGAAAAGCGTGGGCTCAGTTCCAATGCAGCGATCGCGATGATCATAAGTCCGATTGTCAGCTTGACGGGACTTATCTCACGCATCTCTCCCAAGAGCTCGTAGCGCGCCACCACTGGCAAATCCGCCAAAAGCCCGAGTAACCAGGCTCCGATGATCGCCGCAAAAGCGGCAGCCGGCGCGAAGCGAAGGAGCACGCTCCAATTGGCGTGACGGCCCACCAGGGCGACCTTGAAAAGATTGTTCGCCAGATGCACGACCGCCGTCGCCGGAATGGCGACCGTTAGGGGGAAGAACAAGGCGAAGACCGGCATGAGAATCGTGCCGAGCCCAAATCCGGAAAAAAGGGTGAGTCCGGAGGCGATCAGCGCCATGACGGCGACGACAATATGGCTGAGCACAGGCGTTCCTGGAGTATCGCGTTTCGTACGCGCCGTGCAGCTAACACACTTTTACGTCAGTTGCCCGGACCGCCGCGCTTCGCTGTGAGGGGCGTTCGGACGTAAGACCTCTTACAATTTTTAAGTCGATGGTTGGTGCGCAAGAGGGATTCGAACCCCCGACGCTTGGGAGCGCGCGGCCGGTCACTTTTATTGACGCGCCACGGCGTCCAAGAAGGCAAGACAGTTAGACCGCTAAACTCGGAGGAGCAGACCGGGCCTTCATCTTGGCTGAAAGGCCTGATCGGCCTCAGAGGCGCATCCCTGGGGCCTTTCCCTGGCCGTCGCCTTTCCCGCTAAGCGTGCGGCCAATGGCGTTCGCGGAACCAGCTGCGATAGTCCGTCATCTTCGCGCGCTGCCCGGCCGGGGCGCGCCGCGCACAGGTCGCCGCCTCGGCGCTCCCGTCCGACGCGCCCCACCGCAGTTCGACGCAATCGTTGGGGTTATAGCCCATTTCAAGGTCCGCCGCGCGGTCGATGACGTCCTTGAGTGAGAGCGTCCAGGCGGAGCCGTCGCTGCGCGTATAGGAAAACGTGCGGGCCGCGAGTTCGCTCGCGAGCGCGCTTTGCAATTGAGCCTTCACGTCCGCCGCACTTCTGCCAAACGGTATCGCATAGCGCTCGCTGCGCCGCGCGACGCGATCGGGATATCCGCGCACCACGTCGATGGCGATCAGCAGGCGGAGATCGCGCGCCGGCGTCGAGAAATCCTCCCAAGGGCCGGCAGTCGCGAAGATCGCTGGACCGTCGGGCATAGATGCTTCGCCACGCCCGCCGTTCTGGAACTTTCGACCGTTTTCGACCGCAACCGCGCGCGTCTTCACCTGCTCTTCGAGCGCCGTGATGGCCGCCATCATCGCGCGCGTCGGATCAAGCGGCTCAGGCGACATCACCTCATCCATGCGATCGTAGAAATCCTCGGCGCTAAGCTGCGATTGCTCCAGCGAAAAGTCGCCATATTCCGGATTCTTGGCGATCTCGGCATTGGTGAGCGCCCGCAGCGCGCCGTTCTCCCGCGCGATCGGCCGGAAGCGCTTGAAGCCGGGGCTGCCGAGCGAAGGTTGGTTTGCGAACAGGAAATTGCCGCGCCAGAACCGCTTGCGGGTGACTGTGCCATCCGGCTCGGCGTCGACGGCAAGAAAGACGCCAGCGGCGTCCGCCGTCTGCGGGACGCGTTGCACGAGCATCATGACGTGTCCGTACGGATCAGCGTAGGCCGTTCCGGGACGCAGCGTCTCCTGCGTCAGCGGGATGGTGTAGAAATCGCCCTTATCGCTGTTTGCCGATGCGCGCACCGAACCGGAATGAACGACGTCGCCCACTGCCCGGAAATATCCGGCAACACCCGCCGGCCGCTTCGGCGCAGGCGGTTTCGCGGGAGCGACCGCCGTAGCCGGCGCCCCAGGCTGGACCTGCTGCGGCTGTGAAAACAGCTGCTGCAAGAAGTTCGTGGGAGGAGCCGCGGCGAGCGTAGTCGACGGCGCAGCGGCGGCGGACGCCATGGCTTGCTCGGGCGGCGGCGCGGGTCGGGTCAGTTCGGGATGCAGAATGTCGAATCGCTCATTGCATCGCGGCGGCGCGCCGCCGGCCCCGCGTGAGCAATTCGAATAGGCGAACGGCAGCCCCATCTTAAAGGCGAAATAGGCGCGTAGAAAGTAGACGAAATCGGCGCAGTCGGGCTTCAGCGATAGGGTGAGGCTGTCTTCGCCCGTTCCGAGATGATTGAACAGCACATTGCGCGACGGATTGCGCAGCACCTCATGCCACGTCTTCCATGACTGCTCCGCTTCGAGCGGCGCGTCAAAAAGCTTGGCGACCCACGCGGAATACAAATTTTCCGTCGCGCGGTCCCATGTGTTGTGCACCCGCCAGACGCTGCCTTCCGCCGTGTGCGACGTGGATGGTTTGCGCGCGCTTACGTCGATTTCCTTCGTAATCGCGCCGCAGGTGAACGAACCAGTGTCGAGCGTGGCGCGCCATGCGCCCGCCGCTGGCGACGCAACTTCGGCGAACCAGACATAGGGCGGTCCGCCCCGCTGTACGTGCGATCTGGCGGCGACCCTTCCATCGGGCGCAATCAGCGAAAGCTCGCCGTCGAGCGGCTTTTCCGCGGCGACAAGGACGCGCAGGGGCGCGCCAGTCCACGGCCCCACCGGCGACGCCAAAACCGCAACCTCAGCCGTTTGTTCGCAGGCGCCGGAGAAAATTTGGGCCTGGGCCTCCGACAACGGAAAAAGGAAGGCGAAAAATGCGCTTGCGATAGGCAAGGATGCCGCGAATCGGCGCGCTGGAATCATTTCTCATCCCCTCTTTCTTGGACCGTCCTCGATTCGTCTCGCACGTCAGAGGCCGGTTTGCAGGATGCCGAGGCGGCAGAAATCAGTCTGCGGACTTGAGAATCGACGCCGCGCCGCCGACCGCCACGGCTCTTATGTGTGAGGGAAATGGGTCAAAATGGCGACGTCTGCGCGCCGCTCTCAGGGCGTTGCGCTCGTCCGACGTAAGGAATGCTCTTTCACTTGTTCATTTTACTGGTGCCGCAAGAGGGATTCGAACCCCCGACCCCATCATTACGAATGAGAAATCTTCGACCGTATCGGCTTTCTTCTGGCTTCCTATCATTATATAAGCGCTGTAATTCCAGGGCTGTCAAGCGTATTCCCTTGCATCGGCTTTCCGAAGGTTATATTCAAAGCGCTTATACAGCGCTTATATTCCATGCATGAGACGGTCGGGGGATGGCTCGCCAAAAGATCAGCAAGCGCACCGTCGACGCGCTCACCTGGCGCCCGCCGGGGCCATCGCAACAGTTCCTTTGGGACACGGCGCTGCTTGGCTTCGGCGTCTATGTGCTGGCCTCGAGCCAAAAGACTTATGTCTGCCAGTTCCGGCGTGACGGGCGCTCGCAGCGCGTCAAGATCGGCCCGCATGGCCCGCTGACGCCTGAGCAAGCGCGCGCCGAAGCGGCCCGTATCTTGGGGCGCGTCGCGCATGGCGAAGATCCAGCCGCCGAAAAGCGCGCGCGCCGCGCCGCGCTGACTGTCAATGCAATCGCCGATGCTTGGCTCGCCGAGCATATCGAGCCACTCCGGAAGCCCAACACAATCTCGGAATATCGGCGCATCGTCGATATCCACATCCGCCCGCGGCTCGGGCGGGCGACCATGCGGGATCTGAAGCGCGCGGACCTCGCCGTGCTCCGCGCCTGGCTGTGCGAGACGCCGACAATGGCGAACAAGGCGCTTGCCGTCTTCGGAAGCCTTTGGGCTTATGCGGCCAAGGCGGGCCATGTCGACGTCGACGCAAATCCTGTGCGCGGGATCGAGCGCTATCGCGAACAAGCGCGCGAGCGTTTCCTCACGGTCGAAGAGTTGGCGCGCATCGGCGAGGCGCTGCGGCTTGCCCAGACGGAAGGCTTGCCGTGGGCGATCGACGAAACGAAGCTGGGGGCGAAGCACGCCCCGAGGGAATCGAACCGTCGCCGCATTCTCGATCCGTTCGCAGTCGCCGCGATCCGGCTCTTGATCCTCACCGGCGCGCGGCTGCGCGAGATATTGCACGCCCAATGGTCGCAAGTGGATTTGCAGCGCGGCGTCATCTTTTTGCCGGACAGTAAGACGGGAAAGAAGCCGATCTATCTCTCGGCGGCCGCGCAGGCGGTCCTGGCGTCGCTGCCGCGCATCGAGGGCAACCAGCATATCATTGTGGGCGGCAAAGACGGCGCGCCACGCGCAGACCTAAAAAAACCCTGGGCGGCAGTTTGTGGCGCCGCCGGGCTTGAGGGCGTGCGGCTTCACGACTTGCGCCACTCGTTCGCGAGTTTTGGGGCAGGGGCGTCGCTTGGCCTTCCGATCATCGGCAAGCTCTTGGGCCATTCGCAGCCGTCGACAACGGCGCGCTACGCGCATCTCGACCAGGAGCCGCTGCGGCGCGCCGTGGACACGATCGGGGCGACGATCAGCGCGGCGATGGCTGGAAAGGCGAGCGGCGCCGTCGTGAAGATGAAGAAACCGCGTCGCGCGCGGTGAGGGCATGACGATGAAAACTGAGCGAGATTTCTTCGTCATCAACACGATCGACGGCGGTAATGTTCGAAAGTCAAATGCGCCGCCGATTAAGAGTGCGGGAATACGAGCACTTTTTGACCAACTCGACGCTCTTCACGATGGCCGAGGTGCCGAACAGTGGGGTTCGTATATTGTCAACGAAGCACTTAAACATGAACTGAGCACTGACGAGCGCCGCGCGTTGCGAAATAGCGAGCGGGCGCTGCGATCTTGTCTGAGCGTCCTTGGCGGCCTTGATACGCGTGACAGGTTCATGGTTGCGCGCGCTCTCTCAGCGATGGCAGTCATTTCACGGTATGCCGACCCCGGGGACGCACAATGGGAAAGGTTCAGCAAGATTTTTCGACATAGCCAAGCCGGCATTGCTCGTCGGCGCAGAGCGCAGAGCGCGGAAGAACTGGCGCTCAATGCGGCCATTCAGAAGGCTCGCGGCGAGGGCCCCGTCGAGCGGCCCTGGAAAGAGGCTGATGCGAGCCTCGACCAGGTGAACGCCTTTCTTCGCGAAGCTGGATTCGCGCCTGTGAAAGTGGACGTGGTGCGCCGCCGATTAGAAAAATTTCCGCGTTCTTAAAGAGCGCGGAAATTGCTGTTGCGCGGCAAGAAATAATGACCTGAATAGGAAGCCATCCGCGCCAATCCGGCGCAAGTATGAGGATGGCCCATGAATAAACCAACGCTTGTGAGAGTTCGCAACCGGCGCGATGCGGCGCGTTACATCGCCGAAAAATTTGCGATCCCCTGCAGCGAGTCGAAGCTAGCCAAACTCGCGGTTGTTGGCGGCGGCCCGGCATTTCGCATCGTCGCCGGGCGGTTTGCCGTTTATGACGAGCCTGAATTGGACGCTTGGGCGATTGCGCAATTCTCTGGCCTGGTTAATAGCACGGCAGAGGCTGGCACGAAACTTAATGAGAGGCATCACCGCGCCCTGATTGATGGTCAGCGTCGGCGCGCCGGCGGCCGCTCGAGCGCACACTTGGCCGTGGCGTCCGATGATGGAGCCAGATAAGCGTAGCCACATCGCACAGCGCACGCGAGAGGCTATGGCGGCGCCCGAAGGGCGGACTCGCGAAGGCATCGCCGAGCGTGCCAGGTGGAGCGGCGAGCTCGCGGCGTTACGCATTGTCTGGCGCGCCGCTTGTCAGCAGGCGCGGCGACATTTCATCGACGAAATATTCGAGGCGCTTTGCGACCATGCGCGATGAATTCGGCTGGCTCAAAACCAATTGGCTCGAATGCGTCGCGGCCGACGCGAGTCTGCCGCCGAATGCGACGCGGATCGCCGTGATGATCGCAATGCACGCCAACCGAACTACGGGCACTGCGCGCGTCGGCATCGATCTGCTCTCAAAAGAAATCGGCGTGACCGAAAGAGGCGCGCGGAAGTTGATCGGTGCATTGGTTGAGCGCCGACACCTCGTCATCGCGACACCAGGCGGCGGCGCGCAACGCACTAATGAATATCGGATAGTTCTGCCCACCGGATATCAGCCACTGCTTTCGCGAGTGGCTTCCTGGCGGCGCGATGGAATACCTATCCATGGACCTAAACCCGGAACGTGCGTTCAGGGTTTTGGCGACAAAAACCCGGAACAGGCGTTCCGAAAACCCGGAACGTGCGTTCAGGGTTTTGGCGACAAAAACCCGGAACAGGCGTTCCGAAAACCCGGAACGTGCGTTCAGGGGAACCCTACAAATAACCCTTTACCCCCTATAATCCCCCAAAACGCGAACGACGACGACGCGAACTTCGAATGGTCTGCGTTCGAAGCTGTGTGGCAGTTCAACGCCGACGATCGCCGCTCAGCGGCGAGTAGGGCTTTCGGGGGGCTGTCGGGACCGGATAGGCGACTGGCGATCGAACGGGCGCCCGCCTATTTGCGACGCTGCGCCGAGCGGGGAACTCAGCGCCGGCATGCAAGCCGATGGCTTCGCGATCAAGGATTTCTCGACGCAACTCTTTCGCGGCTAACGCCATTAGCGCCTCGTCATCCGTCGGAACCGATCGTCAGCGAGCGCGGCGTTTTCATCCGAATAAGTTCGCCGCAGTGGCGGGAGTGGAGCCGGGCCGATGGCTGCCTGCAGGCGTTGAACACGCAGTTCGGCGTCGGATGCTACAGGCCGACCGAATGGCCTTGGGGAGAGTCGCAATGAAGCGGAAGGCTAAACCGCGTTTACATCGCGCCGAGGTTTGGGTGGCCCGCGGCACACCCGAGCATGAAGCTTGGGTCGCGCAAGCGCGAGCTGATGGACGAAGCATTCCGGAGTATCGCTCGGCGATCACGGGCACGGTCGGATTTTGGCGGCGCTCGAAGTTCCACCAGCACATGCGTCACCCGCGCCGCATGATCGGCCGCCGCCTGCTCATCGGCCCGCGCCGTGATCGGGCCTGCCGGCAGGGGGGGATTAAAAATCTGATCGCCGAGGGGGCGGTTACCACAAAGGGTGGCATGCGCGCAAAATTTTTTTGTAGCGCATTTGGTTTGATTGAGTCGCGTTTTTTCAAACTAATCAAAGGCTGGCAGTGAACACGGACGAAAAGAAAGGGGGGCGCGGCGGCAAGCGTCCCGGCGCGGATCGCAAGCGCGTCGCGCGCGACGAAGAGGTGAAGCCAAAGGGGCGGCACGGCGGCTCGCGACCTGGCGCTGGGCGTCCGATCGGCTCCCGCACGTCGCCCTCGCCCTCGCAGATGACTCTCGCAATCGAAGAGCCTCGTGATGGCGTCGCCAATCACGACGGCGACGGATCCACTCCGAAGTGAACGCTGATGCAGGGATCGAATTCTGAGCTTGAATCGGACGTGCGCGCTACCCCGAGCCGGGAGGCTCCGTCGCCCGCTACGGTCGCGAAGATGCTCGACGAGCTCTCGGGCGCGGCAACGGACGAATCCTCTCGGGCGGCATTCCAGCGCGCCCGCCGCGCCCTCGCACAGGCTAGCGGCGGCAGGCCGGCGATCGACGATGACGCCGCGCTTTCCGAAGTGCGCGAACTGATGGCGGGCGGCCGGCTCTCATGTCGCGCCGCCATTCATCACGTTGGCCGCGCCCGCGCGCCCTATGCCCTAGCTGCATTCGAGCGACGCATGTTTCGGAAGCTAAGAACCGCCGATTACGAGTAAGAAAAAAGTCCGACATAAAGGTTTTTGTCAGACCTGAGCGAAGATACCTTCGTGGTTGAAATGGAGGCGATCATGCTGGGGGCGCTGAGGAAGGAAAGAATGGCGAAGACCGAAACGGCCACAGATACGGCCATCCAGGAGATGGTCTCGCTTGACCAAGCGAGCGACGAGTATTCTAGGATGAGGGCGCGCCGCGACGAGTTGCAAGCAAGGGCCGCTTCGGTCGAGCGCGAGGCCATCGATATCGCTCGCGAGCTGCGCGGGCTCACCCTCAACGAAGAAACCAGGCGCAACCCGATTGATCGTGAGGCTGAGGCGCGTATCTCTGACCTCATCGGCGATGTCGCTCCCGGCGCCGTGAAGAGCAGCGAAATCCTGCAAAAGCAAGAGGCGCTCAACGCCAAGCGCCGCGAGCTGAACGATCTACAACTGGCAGTGAATGCCCTGAACGCGCGCCTTCCTTTGCTTCACAGCCAAGCGTCGGCGGTTGTCCGCGAGAAAATCGGGCCGCTGATTCGCGAGCGGATCGCCGCCATCGCCCGATCTTTGATTGCCGCCAGCGCGGCGCAGCGCGCATATGACGAGATCGCCGACATGCTGAACCGCGAGGGCGTCTGGTGGAGCCATTTGGCGCATCCGCCGGTGTTTCTCGATAGTCCGCGCGATCGATCCGGGCGCGTTGCCTACTATCTGCGCGAAGCTGCAGAGAAGGGCGCGATCAGCGCCGACGAGATTCCAGAGGCGCTGCGATGAGCCGGTTTGCCGCCGATATGGAGTTCAAATTTGCTCGCGAAGCTGATCGGTTTGACCTGCATGACGTGGGTGTCTCTGCGCCGGCGCTTCAGGGTTACGCCTGTCTCTGGAATAAGGTTCATTGGTATTCGCGGTTGCGGCGTTGGGAAGCGTTTGCCACAGGCGCTTTCGCAGCATCGCTGATGAGCGGCAAGGCGATCTCCGCCTATACTGAACACGAAGAAATCGGCCTCTTCGCCACGACAGCCGACCGGCTTGCCCTTGTTCAAGATCAATATGGCCTCGCCTTTCGAGTTCAACTTCGGAAGGGCGACGAGCACCAAGAACAACTTGCTCGCAAGGTCGCGATCGGCGAGTGGTCCGAGATGTCGGTCGGATACCGAACCGTTCGCGAGCACACTGCCACAATCGAGGGAAAGACGATCCATGTTCTCGACGAGTGCGACCTGAGCGAGATTTCCGTCTGCAAGCGTGGCGCTGTCCCCGGCACAGTTTGTGTGCTGATCGATGCACGCAGCCGACGAACTCTTCGTGAAGACTTGCGAGGCGGCAATCTCTTCAAGGGCGCCGTGACTGCGAACGCCGCGCGCAAGGCTGCGTGCGACCAGGCCTTCGAAAACTTGAAAGCAGCGACGCAGTTCACGTTCAACCGGCTTGGCGCAGTCATCGCCGATACTGCCGGTCTGATGTGATTATGCGTAGGCGCGCGTTCCAGAGGGGGGTGGGGGTTTAAATCCCGACGCCGGTAGGGGTCGCTTACCGGCTAGGGTCTCACGCGCAGATTTTCCAACGCGAAATCTCGGAAACTTTTTTTGATGGCCAAGTCAGTCGTGCCACAAAAGCCTAAATCCAACCCGCGGATAGGAACAAATGGCCGAAGCGGTTCATTCTCTCATCGATATTGAGGTCCGATCGAAGGGCATCGAGGCGGTTCGAACGTCGCTTGATCGCCTCGTTTCGTCCGAACAAGAACTCGTTAAGGCCACTGAACGCGTCGTCAAAGTTCGCGAACGTTTGGATAGCCGTCTCGAACGCGCCGCTCGCCGTATAGATCCAGAATACCGTGCCTTGAAGCAGGCGGAGCAGCTCCAAAAAGACCTTAATCTTGCGCAAGCTGCAGGCCTTTCAGGAACGACGGCCTATGAGAAAGCGCTTGCCGGTCTGCAGCGCCAGCAGGCTTTGTCATCGAAGGCGATGAATGACAACGCCGCGGCGGTCGGCCTCAATCGAATGCAGATGCTGCAAAGCATTCACGTCGCAAGAGCATTCGTCGACCAAGTCGTTGCCGGCCAAGATCCTCTTCGGGCGCTAGCTATAGAAGGCGGCAATATTGGTCAAATCTTCGCCAGCGGACCCGGCGGCGTCGCGGGGACGTTGCAGGCGTTCGGGGCGATTGCGACAAGGGCATTGTTTTCGCCGTTGGGCGCCGCTGCGGCCCTCGCGGCCTCGATTGCAGCGGTGTCTATCGAAGCAGGCCGCGCGCAGCGCCAATTGGCGGAGCTCGGCGCGCAGTCGAAGCTGACCGGGCTGAGCGCCGAGACGTTGCAAGGCGCAAAGGTTCTCGGCGCCGGCGCCGGCTTGGACGAAAAAGCGTCGCTCGGCGCATTCGGCGCGGCTTCAAAACAATTCGAGGCCTACGGAAAGAACAGCGGCGCCGTCAAAAGTGCGCTCGATCAGATCGACAAGGGATTTTTGGGCGTGCTCGATAAGGCGCGCTCGGCGGGCGAGTTCATTGACATCTTGAACGCCAAGATCGCCGCGCTACCGACGAGGCAGGCGGAGCAGTTGGCGGCGGCGCTTTACGGCGACGAAGCCGCGAAACGATTGCTCGATTCGATTCAGCGCGGCGAGGTCTCCATGCGCGCGCTGCATGAAGCGAGCGGCGCGACCGGGCAAAGTCTCGGACAGTCGGCAATGGCCGCAGAAGAGATGCGTAATCGCATCGAGCGGGCGGCGGCGGAAGCTGACAATAAGCTTCTCAATGCTTTCAAGAACATCAAAAGCCCGACCGACGACATCAAGCTAGGCTGGTATGGCATTGTCGGCGCCATGGCCGACGCCATCGAGAAGTCAGACCGTCTCCAGCGCGCCTTTAGCGCCATGACGAATTGGGGCGCGTTGTCTAAGGAGATAGGTCGAGGATATGACGCGCTCGATAGGATGCTCGGCGCGCGTCCTATTGTTAGCCTCGAAGATGAAAACAAGCCGCGCATAGCCGGCCCTGGAGAGATTCCATTTCCCAATTTTTATGAGGCTAAGCAGGGCTTCCTACCGAAGCTCATCAATCCATCAATCGGCGAGACGCGTAAGTTATTCGAGAAACCCGACAAGCCTCACAAGACCTCCGCCGAGAAAGAGGCCGAGCAATACGCGAAGATCAGTAAGGAGCTTGAAGGACAGCTTGGCTTGGTCCAAGCGACCGGCGCCGAGCACGACAAGCTAGCATTAAAACTGAAGGTCGAGGCGGAACAAGCGAAGCTAGGCAAGGATGCGTCAGCAGAACATAAACAGCATATTGCCGATCTTGTGACCCGGATCGATGCAGCGACGAAGGCGCAGGAACGTCTCAATGAATCGTCGAAAGGGTTCAACGAGGCCTATGGCTCAGTCGCGAACTCGCTCGCCGGCGGGATCAAGGACGTGGCGTTTGGTAAGGCAAAGCCGCGCGACGCTCTCCAGAAATCCCTCGAAAGCATCCAAGGGAGTGTTTTTGACGCCGTTCTCACGGGCTCCGGACCGTTCGGCGAGCTGTTTGGGACCGCTGGCAAGGATGGCGCCGTTGGCGGAATCTTCGGCGGGATAGCTGGCATGTTCGGATTCGGCTCCGGCGGGCTGGATAAGATGACCATCAACGCGCGAGAAGTGCAGCTATCGCAAACTGGCAGCGGCAGTGGCGGCGGCGTCTCAGGCTTTCTTGGCAATCTCATCGGCACAACGCTCAAAAGCATGGCCGGCGGTTTCGGTGGCGCGCTAGGCACTGTCGCGCCCTATGACGTCGGCGGCATTGTCGGCTCCCCTGGCGGCCGGCGGATGACCGTTCCGGCCTCGGCCTTCATTGGCGCGCCGCATTTCGCCGGCGGCGGCGCGGTGCCGGTGATCGCGCACGCTGGGGAGCTCATCCTCAACGCGTCGCAGCAGCGCAACGTCGCCGCAGCGCTGGCGGCCGCTGGCGGCGTGCAAAGCGGCAATAGTGGCACGACAGCAGCGCCAAAAACTGAAGTCCACATTCACGGCGCGCCTCCCGGCACGAAGGTCACGGAATCGGTCGATAGCCGGGGCAACCGGCGCATTGACGCCGTGATCGATGAGCGATGGGCGGCCTCTGCTGGGTCACCGCAGGGCCGGCAGGCATTGCAGAGTATGTTCGACATGCGGGGTTCAGTGGCGCGGCGCTAATGGTGGTTATGGGCAATTGAGGCCGACCTACTGGCGGCGCTCACTAGATCGCAAAAGTCATGGTAGGAGAACGCGCCCGACATGGATGACAAATTACGAAATTTACTCGTTGATTTGCTGGCGCCAGCAAATATCGAGGCCACGATCGAACATTTGGTCAATACATGCGCACTCGCCGTCGCAGGCAAGTCCGCCGACGTTCGCGCTGGCGCCGTCGCCTGGTTGCGAAACGAAGTGGTCGAAAATCTGTCGAAACTTGACGAGTTTCGCGGCAAAAACCTTGCGCCGATCGCCGATTTTGTCGCCGAGCGCCTGGCGAAGCGGATCAGTGAAATCGAGGCGATCGGCGTGAGCCGCGCCTAATACCTGATGCGAAAGCGGCCAAGGCTCGACTTTCTAGATCTGTCCGTGGAATCCTCCAATTTTGGGAGGGCGTCATGGATTGGAAGCTCTTTTTCCCTGGCGCTGCGCAGCAAGCGCCGCGCCGCAAAAGTCTTTACGATGGTTTTGATCTCTCAATGCCGTCGCGGGTTGCGTTCGTGGACATTGAGACGACAGGCATAAGGACCGATGACAGAATAGTCAGCCTCGGCATCATTTGCCTGAATACAGAGGCTCTCGCGGACGATAGAATCGAGGCGTCAATATCGCATCTGATCTTCGATCCGGGCAGACGCAGCCATCCGAAGGCGGAAGAGGTTCATGGCTTCGACGACTGGACGCTGAGGCATCAAGACAAATTTGCCGATCATGCCGACGCTGTTGCGGAGCTTCTTTCTAGAGCCGAGCAGCTCGTTGCGCATAATGCGAGTTTTGATGTTGCATTCATCAATCGGGAGCTCGAGGCCGCGGGGAAGCAGCGATTGTCCATGCCGGTCTATTGCACGATGGAGGCAACAAGAGACCGTGGGCTCGTCGGCAGCGCCTCATTATCCAACTTGTGTGGACGAATTGGCATTGTCAGGCAATCGGATTTTCACGGTGCGCTGGAGGATGCATGGATCGCGATGCAGCTATATCTCCTGCTTCACAGGCGTCACGCATATAGGATGCCGTTTTCCTCAGTCGAGAACGCGGCCATCATGAACTTTCGAGAGCCGCCGCCTCGACCGAAGGGCCGTTTGCCGAAAAGAAAGCGAGCAGCATTCAAATAGCTCGGCGATCTTCCGGTGCGCTTACAGCGACGCGATTGTTTCGCGCGATTGCGTCTTCGGGTTTCTTCGGCGCTGACGG
>Ga0233425_10002471_pt1 | contig 36313 bp, 35 predicted proteins | sample Watercolumn_Towu_2_FD_181712 | JGI IMG/M metagenome (GOLD analysis project Ga0233425, IMG submission 181712) | Freshwater microbial communities from Lake Towuti, South Sulawesi, Indonesia - Watercolumn_Towuti2014_140_MG | ecosystem: Environmental > Aquatic > Freshwater > Lake | place...
CGGCCGCCCGCACCGGCTATCCGGTCGACCGGGTCGAGATCGAGGTCACCGAAACCGCCATCCTCGACATCGAACGCGCGCGGCCGACGCTGGAACGGCTGGAGACGATGGGGGTGGGGGTGGCGCTGGACGACTTCGGCTCCGGCTACACCAGTCTGGAGGCGTTGAGACGCCTGCGCTTCGCCACGCTGAAGATCGACCGCAGCTTCGTGGCGCGATGCTGCGACGACACGGCCTCGGCGGCCATCATCCACGCGGTGATCGGCGTCGGCCGCGCCCTCGGCATGAAGATCGTCTGCGAGGGCGTGGAAACCGAGGACCAGTTCCGGTTCCTGCGGACGGCCGGCGTCCACTACATCCAGGGATATTTCTATCGCCGGCCCTGCGAGTTCGCCGATCTGCCCGGCGACGCCCGGGCCGCCGCGTGAAACCCGTCCTGCCCCCAAGCACTCATTCAGTAGCGGAGTCCCGTCATGGCCAGAATTCTCGTCGTCGATGACGATCCCACCGTTCGAATGATCGCCGGCGAGATTCTGACCGGGGCCGGTCATGAGGTCGCGGAGGCGGCAGACGGCGAAGAGGCCCTGAAACAGGTCGGTGAGATCCCGTTCGATCTGGTCGTTCTGGACATGCTGATGCCGAACAAGGACGGGCTGGAAACCATCGCCGAGCTGCGCGGCCGTCGACCGCCGATGCGAATCCTCGCGATCTCGTCGGGCGGCCGGATGGACGCGGGTCAGCTGTTGCGGATGGCGCTGGTTTTCGGGGCGGACGAGACCATGGCCAAGCCCCTGCGCAGCGAAGCCCTCACCGAGGCCGTCTCACGCCTGCTGGCCATGCCGAAATCCGGAGCCTGAGTCCGCCGGGCGGCGGTCAGGCCCCCGGAGCGAAGAATACGTCCGCGAGCGACCGTGACTCCGGCAGGATGTAGACGATCCCGACCGTGCCGTTGAACGCGGGTTGCACGATGTCCTTGTAGAAGGTCGCCGGCACGTTGATGCATCCGTACGATATCCGGTTGTCATGCGCAGTCGCCGTGGCGAGCCGCTGGAGCCGGCGATCGGCCGGCCGGGTCGTGATGACGGGATGCAGGGACAGGGCGGCGGCGTAGTCGATCCACAGTATGCCCTTGCCGCCGAGGTTTTCACCCAGGGACGCGACGAAGCGTCCGGCGGGGGTGATCCGGTCCTCAGGGCCGATGGCGGACAGGGGGCGTTCTCCGACGCCCGGCGGCGAGACATCGCCCGGCGTCAGGCCCAGCAGGACCGGCGCGGCCCCAAGCAGCCGGCCTTCGCGGTCAAACGCCAGAACCTGCGCGTTCACCTTGTCCACGATCAGGTAGGGGAGTCCCTGATTGTCGGCTGTCCCCGTGATCCAGACCGCGAGATCGGCTGCGGCCGTCGAAGAGGCGGCGGCGTTGTGATCGTCAGCGGCTTCGGGCCGAGGCGCCGCCCGGCCGGAAGCCGGAAATGCCAGGGCCAGTCCGGCCGCCGCGATGCACAGCAGCGCCCGTGAGGCCGGCATGGTCAGTTGCGATCCTGTTTGCGGACATAAACGGGCACGGGCGGCGCAACCCAGACCGGCGGGGACGGAGCAAGCGCTTCCTCGACAGGGGGGGCGATCGGGGGCGCCTCATAGGCCGGCATCCGCACGCCCCGATCGACCAGATCCAGCGGCAGATCCGGCAGCGGCGTCGCGACGGGGTAGGGGATGGGCAGAGGCGAGATGAACGGCGGCGTCCCGGGCGGCGCGACCGGCGGAGGCGTTACGGGGGGAACGACCGGCGGCGTCACCGGGGGAACGACGGGCGGGACCACGGGCGGAACCACGGGCGGGACAACCGGGGGAACCACCGGCGGCACGACAGGCGGAACCACGGGAGGAACGACCGGCGGCGTCACGGCTGCGGGCGTGATCGTGCCGCGCGTTCTGAAGGTTCCCACACAGCAGGAGCCGGCCAGTGCGTAACGGTCGGCGTCAGCGCCCGCCAGGGTGTAGCCGCTGTAGGTGATGCCGACATCGGTCCCGGCCGCGGCCGAGTCGAAGGTCGCGACAGCCGCGGGGCCGGCCACCAGGGTGACCCCGGTGGGCAGTCCCGAGATCGCGGTGGTCCTGAACCCGGTCAGGACCGTCGCCGTGGTGCCGTCGAAGACCCGTCCGCCGTCGGGAAACAGCAGCATTCTCTGGGTCAGCGCCGCGCCCTCCGTCAGCACGAAGCGCGTGCTGAAATCCGACGGAGCGGCGTAGGAAACCGGGTTGTAGGCGATCGACACGGGGGCGACCGTGACGGTCGTCGGCGGCGCCAGGGGACTGAAGATGATGGTCCCGCCGCCCACGCCCGGGCCGGTTCCGTCCGCTCCGGCGATCAGGGTCAGGCCAACGGGCAGGCCCAGACTCTGGGCGGGGATGGTGCTGCCCCGGGTCAGGGTGACCGCCGCGTCGATATGGACGTCATGCCCGGCGCACAGGGCGATGTTGCCGTCCGTGGTGGTGATGGCGTGATAGACGTTCACGTTCTGCCCCGCGTTCAGCAGCACGCTGCCGTTCACCGTCGTAATGGGCGCGTTGACGTTCACGTCGCGACCGCAGCAGGCCACCAGATTGCCGTTCGTGGCGCTGATCGCGGCGTTGATATTGATGTCGCGGTTGGCGTTGAGCGTCAGGGTCGTGGGCGTCGACGAGGCCGTCCAGGCGATGGCGTCATTGACGTGGATGTCCCCGTCGCCCGGCAGGCTTGCGCCGGGTCCGGTCATTGTGCTGATCACCACATTGGTGGTCACCAGCTGGGCGGACAGGGTGGCGCCGGAGATGTTGCCGCCGGCGCCGATGGTGAAGTCCGCGGGGTCGATCAGCCAGGTCCCGGCCGCTCCTGATGGAGCCTCGGTCGTTATGCGGGTTCCGGCCGCGATGTTCACGGTCCCGGCGGAGGTGTCGATGAACCCGCCGTCTCCCCCGTCGGGCGCGCTGGCGTCGAGGACGCCGGCGACGTTGACGGTCCCGCTCTGCATGTCGCCCAGCAGAAGGATCACGCCGTTGCGTTCGCCGATGGTGCGGGCCTGGATCACGCCGGTGTTGTTGACCACGGTCCGGAGCAGGTCGCCCGCGCCCTGGGCGGTCATCAGGACGCGTCCGCCGTCGGCCTGCAGCATGCCGCCGTTCCGGACCAACGCTTCCGCCGCGCCCCTGTCGACGGCGATGTTCAGAAGGCCGTCGCCGGCCACGTCGAGCGTGACGGCGTCGCCGGCGGCGAGGGCGATCGTGCCGAGATTGGCCTGGATCAGTCCCTCGTTGCTGACGTCACCGCCCAGCAGAGCGACATAGCCGCCGTTGGCGATGATCGCGCCCTGATTGAGCACCGCGCCGCCGCCGCCCGAGAACCGGTAGTCGCCGGTCATGAAGTCGGCGTCGCTCATGCCCAGGGTGGATGCGACCAGCCCGCCGACATTGACCTGGGATCCCTGTCCGAACAGCACGCCGTTGGGATTGATGAGGAACACCTGGCCGTTCGAGGTCAGGGAGCCGAAGATCGCGGAGGCGTCAGCCCCCAGCACCCGGTTGAGCGCGACCGAACTGCTGTTCGGCTGGACAAATTCCACGCTTCCACCCTGGCCGATCGAGAAGGTCTGCCAGTTGATGACGGCCTTCTGGGTCGATTGGTTGACCGTCATCGCGCCGGGGCCGGTGGTGATGGTCGCGCCGCCGGCTGCGACGGTTCCGCCGGTGGGCAGGGTCTGCGCCTGCGCCGGCGTCCCGAGGGTCAGGCCCAGTACGGCGCAGGCGGAGACGCCCGCCAGGGCGGTTGAACGGCGCAGCGCGCCCCTGCGTCCGGTCCGGGCGGCGCCGCCGGGGGTCAGTTTTTGGAGCCTGGTCATCAGAACGTCCTTGTCAGGGGGAGGCGCGAGGGAAGGCGGAGGAGGGCGGTCATCAGAACAGCTTCACGATCTGGAACCAGGCGCGGCCCGTTTCATCGGGGCCCGAGGTCGAGACCTGGTCGTTGAGTCGGCGCGCGTAGGAGGCGCGGATGATCAGGTCCTGCGGCCCGAACCAGTTCAGTCCGAAGCCGACGCCGCTGCGGCGCGCATGATTGGGGCCGGCGAACCAGGGGTCATGGGCGAAGTCGACCTCGCCCGCGTCGACAAAGCCGATCAGCTGGAACTGGCCCGGCAGGGTCCGGGTCCACGGATCCAGCATCAGGCGGGCCTCGATCGTCGCGACGTAGCCTTCGTCGCCATAGGCCTCGCCTTCCGGATAGGCGCGGACCGCATAGGCGCCGCCCAGCTCCATCTTCTCGGAACTGTCCAGGTTGTCGGTCGCCATCTGGCCACGCAGGCTGCCGTAGACCGACAGCGGCCCGCTGACCGTCTGAAGGCGCGAAACGGCGTACTGCAGCTTGTTGAAGCCGCCCTGGGACCGGGCTGTCGCCCCGTCCGCGGCGCGCTCCAGCGGGTCCTCGATATCGAGATCGCCCGTCGTCCAGAACAGCGATCCGGCGTTCCACCCGCCGCCGCCGAAGGCGTCCCGGGAATCGCCCTGCAGACCGACGGTCACGGCCCGCACCTGCTTGTCGGACACCTGCGAGACCAGACCGATCTCGTCGGTCAGATATTTGGCGTCGAAACTGGCCAGGGCGTAGAGGTTCGCGGCCCGCGAACGGATCAGCGGATAACTGGCGAAGGCGCTGAAGATGTCCGCCGTACCGGTGGCGTCCAGGGCCTCGAACTCCCGACCGAGGCTGTACTGCATGTGGGTGTAGGCGACCCCGACCGTGGCCTCGCCCAGCGGCGCCTGCCATGCGGCGCGTCCATAGGCCAGGCCTTCGGTGGAGGCGAGCAGGCGCAGGCTCAGCAGGTCGCCGAACCCCGTCGCATTGGCGTAGTTGATCGAGCCGCCGAACCGGTATGCGCCGGTGTACCGGTTGCCCGCGTTGTCGGCTTCCAGACTGCCGTAGAGGCGCGGGGCGCGGGCCAGATCGACGGTAAGGTCGGACGTCCCGACCTGCGCGCCCGGCGACAGGGTCGAATGAACGACGACGCCCGGAAGATCGGAGAGCAACAGCAGCCGTCGTTCCAGGGGGGCGATCGCGACCGGATCTCCGCTGTTCAGGCCGGCGGTGATGCGGCGGGCCACATCGTCGGATACGCCGGATTCGTTGCGAACGCCGATCGCGCCGTAGCGGCCCTCGATCACGGCGATGGTCACGGTCCCCTGAAGAACGTCCTGGGCCGGCAGATAGGCCTGGGCCAGCACATAGCCGCGGCGATTGTAGAAGCGGGTAATCCCGGCGGCCAGATTCCGGAGTTCCGGGAGGGTCAGGTCGGTGCCCGGCGTGAAACCCGCAGCTGCGACCAGTTCGGCCTCCTCGAAGAGGGTCGCGCCCGTAACCCTCAGGGCGTTCACGCGGATGCGCGCGCCTTCCGCCACGGCGTCGGTCGGGGCTCCGGGCTGTTCGATCCGGATATCGGGAGCTGGCCGTTGCGGGACCGCGACGGGCGGAATCTGCTGCAACTGTGCGCCGGCGGGCGGCGGCTGCTGGGCGTACGCGCTCTGGCTGGTCGCCAGCAGCGCGGCCGCTATCAGGCCGGATTTCAACATAGCTACCTCGAAGCGCCGCCGCGGAATCAGGGCGTACCGGCCCTCACGCAGCGGAGAGCACGTACGTAGCAAGCTTGGCCGCCACCCGACTGCAATGTATCGGGAAAATATAAATCTACGAATGACCAGCGCGGATGAAAACTTCTGGAATAATAACAGTTAATGGTAAGTAAATACCGCTACCAAGTCTCGTGGACATTTATAGAAGTCCTCAAGCAAGACTTGGTTCCATTCTTGTGGTTCGGACCGGTTGGCAATGAAATGTGGATGAGGTTTGAGTAAATTTATGGAGTTTATTGAAGATAATATCCCGAAGCCAGCTGATGGCCGCATGAGGGCGTGACCGCGACGCGCGCCACGGAGGGCCGTTGCGGTCGGCTTCAATCCCAGGCTCAGGACTTGCTGTCCTCGCGACCGACGGCGCCGAAACGGGACTCGGCCGTCTGCGATCCGACTTTCGCAGACGGGCGGCGCGCCGTTCAGCTGACAGCCCGAGGGACACAATGGCCGCATCTCCGATCCGCGCATCGATCAATGGGCGATGGCGTCCGGCCCTGGCCGTCCTCGGCGTTCTCTGCCTTGAGATGCTGACGGGGGGCTCCGTACACGCCGGCGAAGGCTCCCCTGCCGCCGCCGAAAGGCCGCCAGCAGCGAACTTCGGGGACTTCCGGGGGGAGGCCGCCTCGGACGATGCGCGTGCAATCGCCAACTGGATCATCCGCACCCGCGACAACCAGGGTCTCCCGTTCATCATCGTCGACAAGAAGGACACCAAGGTCTTCGTGTTCGACGGCCGGGCCAATCTGCGCGGTGCGACCCTGGTCCTGCTTGGCCTGGCCGTCGGGGACGATTCCGCCCCCGGCGTTGGCGACCGGAAGCTTTCACAAATACCGCCCGAAGATCGCACCACTCCGGCTGGTCGCTTTGTCGCTTCCTTTGGCCTCAACCTGGCGGGTCAGGACATCCTGTGGATCGACTACGACACCGCGCTTGCGTTGCATCGGGTGTTGGGCGCCGGCACGAGCCAACACCGTCTCGAGAGACTGGCGCCGCGGTCAATCCTGAGCCGACGCATCACCTTCGGATGCATCAATGTGCCGGTGGACTTCTATGAGGAGGTCGTCCAGGCGGAGTTCAAGGGGACCGTAGGGGTCGTCTATATCCTTCCGGAAACCAGACCGATCCATGAGGTCTTTCCCGGTCAACTCGCCGGGCTCTAGACGCCGATGCCGCGCGTCGCTGGCTGCCGAACTGCAAGAGGGACGATGGTGGGTGATGTAGGGTTCGAACCTACGACCCGCTGATTAAGAGAACCCGTTCCCGGGTTTTCCGATTGCCGCCGAACACCGCCGGGCGTGCGACCCAACCAATTGAAGTCCTTGACATTTTTCGCGTCTCTGCGCACCGTTTCGTACGTTTTCGCAGGCGCCCGATGCTGACTTCCGCGGAAGAGTTCACCGTTCTAACGCCGTTCTAAACGCCCCCGAAAGCACCGTTCCAATGGCCAAAAAGTTAGCAACATGCCGGACCTGAAACTGCCGCTTACGGACAAGAATCTGATCGGTCTCCCGTTCGCGCGGACCGGTCAATATCGAGCCCGGGACACGGATCTGGGCGGCTTCTTCGTGCTCATCGGGAGCCAGACCAAGAGCTTCATGATCCAGGCCGATCTGCGCCTGGACGGCGCCCGCCAGACCGTCCGGATGAAGGTCGCGGAAGTCGGAGAATTATCATCCCGGGAGGCCCGCGCGAAAGCCAGGGTGCTGCTTGGACGAATTGCTCGGGGCGACGACCCTCGGCCGCCCCGCAAAGCGCCGCCCAGCCTGCCGGAGCCGTCGACGCACATTCCGACTTTGCGCGAAGCCTGGGGGCGTTTCCGGGTCTCTCATCTGGAGCGCAAAGGGCGCAGCGGAGCGACCGTCCGCATCTACAAGGACCATTTAGAACGGTTGTTTGCGGACTGGCTGGACTGGCCACTGTCCAAAATCGGCGATGAACCGCGGCTGCTGGCCGATCGACATGACCAGATCTCGAAAGATAACGGACCGGCCATCGCCAACGGCGCGATGCGCAGCTTCCGGGCCGTCTACAACCATGCGCGCAAGACCTGCCGTGCGCTCCCTGCGGAGAACCCATCGCTCGCGATCGACTGGAACCCGGAGAAGCGAAAGGACACCGCCATGGGGGTGGCGGACCTGCCGGCCTGGTTCGCGCAGCTGGCGCAGATCCCCAATCCGATCCGGCGCGAGTTCCACCTGCTGATGCTGCTGTCCGGTTGCCGGCCCGAGGCGCTCAAGAACGTCCGCGTCGAAGACCTGAACCTGCGCGAGCGGCTGATGCATATCCGCAGCCCGAAGGGCGGGACCGACAAGGCCTTCGACATCCCCCTGTCGCGGGCCATGCTGGAGTGCATCTTCCGCCTCCGTCGCATCGGGCCGGTCATCTATCCGCAGAGCGGACAGGTCTGGCTCTTCCCGAGCGACAGTCCGAGCGGCCACATGGAGGAGCACAAGGAGAAGCGCACCGTCCTCAGCCATTGGGGCAACGATCTGCGCCAGACCTATCGGACCCTGGCGCAGGCGGCGGAGATTTCGGAGGTCGATATGCACCTGCTGATGAACCACGCGCTCCCCGGCGTGAACCCCGGCTACATCACCCGCTCCAAGCTGATGCGGCACCACCTGAGGAGCGCGCAGGAGAAGCTCTCGGTGTTCCTGCTGGGCGGGATCGTCGGGCGGGGGAAGACGGCGCCTCCAGACCTGACCCGTTGGCTGAACAGCACTAGTCGGACCCTGCTGGACGATCTGATGGCGGTGGATCCGGACGTGGCTCGCCTGAAGGCGGGGCCCCGGGCGGCGATGCGAAGACTGGAAGTGCAGGCGGCCCGCGTCGCCGTTCATGCGCTGCCGGGTGTGCTGATCGATGCGCCCAGCCGACGGCCGCGACGACAGGCGGCGGGACACGGCCGGTCGTGACTCGATGCCGTCTTGCCCAATCTCCCCTCGTCGCAGACCAGGCGCTGGCCTCCCAGTTTTCATCGGCTCCAGATCGCAGCACCGAGCGCGGCCAACGCGGTCAATAGGCTGACGAGGTCAGTCACGACCGGTATCCAGTTTCGGGTTTTGCGTTTCATGGGACGGGTCCTTCCTCCAAGGACTCTTGCCCCACAGCGACGTGGCGGGGAGGGGGCGACCACCGCTAACCCCCTCCAATCTTTTGGGCTTAGCGGTGCTAACCCCCCTCGGACGCCGCTGCCCTCGCCGGGGCGACCGCGCCGGGGTGCGGTCGATAGCCACCACGCTCCACTTTCTGGAAGTAGGGGGCGATACCTTTCTCGATGGACCTGATATCGACCAAGCCGCGAAGCGCGGCGACCTTCTCTGCACACTTCCGGCGGTTGATGTCCGGCGTCTCGGCGATGACCAGGAGTGCAATCCGGCGGGTTTCCTCACCGCCCTTGCGAGACTTTCTGGCGTTCCGCCGATTGCTGTCGAGAATCTCCGCATGTCGGGCCGCCAGCGGCAAGACGTGTTCGCGCGCTTCCGCGCGACCCATCAGATAGCCGAATACCGCCGCCGCCTCTTCGACGTGCTCGCCCTCAGCCGCCCAAAGCGCATCGAGCGCTTTGCGATAGAGGGGGTCGATATCCGTTGCGATCTTCGGCCAGTCCTTGGGGGAGTCGGCGAGGGTGATGTCCTCGATGTCTTCGATCCCGATCGCCGTGCAAAGGCGTGCATAGAGTGCCCGCCGCGCAAACAGATAGTTGCCGCGAGCGAGAGGCGTCATCACATCGGCAACGCCCCGGAACTCCCAAGCCTGGCCAACAGCCCTCTGCCGTCCCGAGGGGCGCCGCACCACGAGATGGGCCCACCGGCTCTCTTGATGGTGCGGATGATCGAGGCTGCCATGGTTAGCTTTGACCGGCAGGCTCTGGACCCGGTCGATCAGTAAGGTGTCGCCCTCGAGAACCTCCGCCGTATCGCCACGATTGTCTTGGATCCGACGCTCGATGTCGTCGCTCCACGGGAACAGAAGACGCGGAGTGTGGGTCTCAAGATGATGCGGCTAGAGGGAGCCACAAAGCTGGGCGCCGGATGACGAGCACGCTGGTCAGCGGCGGACTCCGCAGCCGGACGGCCCGCGGCGCCGGCTGGGCGCCGCGGGCTCCTGGAATCACGCCGCCGGCGAGGTCAGTCGGCGCATCGATTCACCAGACAGCTGGATCCGGTGACTGGTGTTGACCATCCGATCGAGAACGGCATCGGCCACCATCGGATTGTCGATGTAGCCGTGCCAGTCCTTGAACGGGAGTTGGCCCGCCAGCAGGATTGAGGCCGATCGGGTTCGGGCGTCCACGATGTCCAGCAGGTGGTGCTTGCCCGACTCCGTCAGAGGCGTCAGGCCGAAGTCGTCCAGGATCAACAGGTCGAAGCGGGCGATCGCCGTGCGCAGGCGGTTCATGCTGCCGTCCTGATGGGCGATCGCCATGTCCTCCAACAGTTGATGGGTGCGATAGTACCGAACCGTCAGACCGACGCGGGCGGCATGACCGCCAAAGGCGCACGCCAGATGGGTCTTCCCGGTCCCTGTTGCGCCCGTCAGGATCAGATTTTCGGCTTGGCGCACCCAGGTACAGGTCAGAAGCTCGGCCATCTGGGCCCGGTCCAAGTTTCGTGCGGAGCGGTAGTCGATGTCTTCGGCCGCGGCAGGGATCTTCAGTCGGGCGGCTTTCAGGATGCGTTTCAGGCGACGGTCGTCACGATACGCCGCTTCAGCCTGCAAGAGGTGCATTAGCCGATCGTGGAACGGTAGATCGGCGAACGCCGGCGTGGCCGCGTGATGCTCGACCGCTTCCACCATGCCGTTGAGGCCGAGGTCGCGGAGTTTGTCGATGATGTGGGTGGTGTTCATGACTCGTCTCCGGCGAAATAGTCGGGACCGCGCACGTTCTCATTCGTCGCGGCAGCGGCTGTTTTGGGCGTGATGAAGTCTGCCGGGTCCGTGAACTCCAGATTCCGATCCAGGACATTGCGCACATGGGCCAGTCGGGGTTCGCCGCACCGCACGGCGCGGGCGCAGGCTGCTTCCAGCCTCACCGGACCGACGCGGTGCGCCAAGGCCCGAAACGAGCGATAGACGGCGGTCTTGGCCGCGCCGAAGAACGGACGCCCAGCTTCGCCCTGGACCACAGCCTGAACACCGGGCCCATGCAGACGGGACCATAGGACAAGATCTTCGTCCTCCCCCGCGCGCCGCGCCAAATGGTTAGGTGGCATATGGGCTGGATCAGTCGAGGCCTCGCCCGCTACGGCCAGGCGCGGGTGGACGCCTACCGGCTTCCCGTCGTGCCAGATCTCGACCGTGGCGGCGTTCGCGCGCACATCAACCCGCTGCCCGATCAGGGTATGCGGCGCCGAGTATCGGCGCTGATCGTGCATGACGTGATAGTCTGGTCCGAGGAGCAGCTGACGCCTGACCTCGAAGAAGGCGAACGGCTCCGCCTGGAGAGGCCGCAACGCCGGACGGTCCAACTGCTCGAACAGAGTGGTGCGAGACTCTCCCGGCGCGCGCCGCAGCGCCTTGGTGTTGAGGCGGATGAGCAGGCTGGCCAGCAAGGCGTTCATCTCACCGAGTGACATCGCCGGGCGATCTGCGAGGGCCAACCGCAACAGGCGCTGAATCAGCTTCACGCCGATCTCCACCTTCGCCTTGTGCGTGGGACTGTAAGCCTTGGCGGGGCGTGCGATCGTTCCATGATGGTCGCAAAAGGCTTGAAACGTCGGATTGATCTCAGGCGCCTGTCCGCGCTTGTGGGAAATCACAGCGGCCTTGAGGTTGTCGGAGATGATCACCTGCGGGACGCCGCCGAAGAACCGAAGCGCCTGCTCGTTCGCCCAGATCCAGTCGCCCGCACGCTGTGAACGGGTGACGCAGGCGAAGGTGTAGTCAGAGGCGGGCAGCACCGCGACGAACAGTTCGAACGGGACCCGGTCGGCGGGGTCATCGTCTCGCCCGCGCGGCCGAAGCCCGGCGAAATCGACCATCATGGTTTCGCCAGGCCGGTGGCGCTGTCGCATGATCGGATGAGCCGCCACGTTGTATTCTCGGAATTTGCGGCAGTAATCGCGATAGGAGATGGTCGGCTGGTCGCCCGCCGTCTCGACGTAGGTGTCGTGCAAATCCTTGAGATGGTGGCCGGCCTTGACCTTTACGGCCACGGCCGCCCAGTCTGGCTGCAACTGTCCAATGGCCATCGGCGCCGATCGGCCCGCATTGAAGAGGCGCATCAGATCGCTGTCAGAAAGTGCGCAAAGGCCTTCGCTTGTCAGGGACATCTCCAGGGCAAGCGAGCGGTAGCGAGCGACGGTCGTGTAGGAACAGCAGATCATGCGGCCGATCTGCCGATTGCCGTAGGCCGTGGTGAGGATGAGGCGCAGCAGGCCTCGCGGGTCGAACATGGAAGCTCCCGTTGTTCAATGCTTGATGATGGGAGCCTGAAAGGGGCGCGCGCGTCGGCGGTCTCCGTCGCGCTGACGCGACGGAGATTCCTTGACGGCGATGACGCTTTCGGGGAGATTGGCGGGGTCGCTGTGGAAACGACGAACCAATCTTCCGAAAGGGCCTGCGCTTTTGCCGAGCGCGGGCCTTTTCACTTTCAGGCGTGGATTGTGTGAAGCTTGATCAGGGGGCGGGCATGGCGGTCTCCTTGTGGTGATCAGCCGATCCACTGCGGTAGCGGTCAGGCCAAATTTCTTCCGGACGCTGTCCCAGCGCGTCGGCGATGGCTTGCTCGACACGCCGCGAGCGCCTGAAACCGCGCGACACTATGGACACCGTGGAGGGCGTCACAGCCAGCGACCGGGCAATGTCCGACAGGCTAATGCGTTTGAGACTCAAAGCGGACTTGATCCGTGCATGCCTTTTGTCGTCTATCATCGCCTTGGCTCCATCTTGTGCGGCTAAGGGACCATAGTGTGCGAAATACCAACACCGCAACCATCAATGATCCAGACCCTGGCATCGCCCGGCGGCTGATCGCCGTGCGGCAGCAAAGTGGTCTCAATCAATCCGCCTTCGCAGCCCGGCTCGGTTTCCCCCGCCGCACCTATCTGGGATGGGAGCGCGGTGAGTCTGATCCTCCGATCTGGCTGCTGGACGCTCTGCACCAGGAGTTCGGCATCGACCCTCACTGGCTGCTGCACGGCCCCGGTGATCGGCCACGCCAATATGGCGCCGGACTCGATTGGGCCCGGTTTGGCCGCCTGCTTGTGGCCGTAGATCGCGAGGCTCGGGCGGCGGGCCTGGCGCCGAGACCCGAACAGATCTGCGAGTTGACCCGCGCGGTCTTCGAAGGCGCGCCTGAAGATGAAAAGGACGCCATCGAACGTCTGGCGCTGACCTTCAAAACAATGAAGAACCGGAGTCGCTGACCATGGACGAAGACGTGCGCGTGGTTCCCTTTCCGAATCAGACGCAAACCCCGGAGGTTCAGCGGGAGGATGCCGTGGCGGACGCACTGGAACGGGTCGGCGATATCCCGGTTGCGAAGGTGGAGGCGGTCGCCGCACTCGAGCGAAGGCCGAACTGGCCGGCGATCATCACCTTCATAGCGATCTCAATGCTCTCGTTGTCGGTAGCGGTCTTTTCGACGGGGGCGGATGATGTCCTACGCATGGGCGCGGCCATGGCGTTGGTGATCTCTATTCTGACGGGCGGGCTGGCCGTTCTGTATCGCCATGCACCGACGTTCTGGCGGCCCGGCATTGAACATACCGATCGTGTTGTGGATGACGGCGTTCAATCGCCTACGCCGTAGTCATAGCGAGCACCATGGGCGACCAGAATCCGACTCCCCGTCGAAGCCCGCAGCCGGTTCCCTCGCAGGGCGGTCCCGCCAACTTTCCAGCCCCAGGAGGGCCGAGGCGCACGGATCCGCACAGGACGATGATCTCGTCGCCGAATCCGAGGTGATCGAGACATTTGTGAAGTATCCCTCGATCATCGCCCGCGCCGCAGGTCTCGCATCCGAGATCTGACTGGCGGAATTCGAGCAGGAACCGCAGATGATGGTCGCGCTGAGTGCGCCCGTGAGCTTCGGCAACCGCACTCTCATCCTCTTCGCATCGAAGTGGCTCCCTATCCCTTGACGAACGTCATCATATGGCGTCCGGAAGTTTAGTTCCCTAGCTTCACAAGCAAGGCTCAGGAGGGCGGCGGTGTCTAATCAAACGCATTGGGAAACCGTTTATCTGAACAAGGCGGTGGAAGAGGTCAGCTGGTATCGACCCCATCTTGAGGTTTCGCTACGGCTCATTGCAGACTCTGCGCCATCCGCCAGCAGCGCGATCATTGACGTGGGCGGCGGAGAAGCGACGCTGGTCGATGATCTCGTCGCGCAGGGCTACAGCGACGTCACGGTCCTCGACATCTCCCCGGCGGCGATTGACGTGGCGAAGTCCCGTCTGGGTATGTCCGCCGCCGCGGTGCATTGGATCACCGGCGACATTACGGCTGTTGAGCTGGAACCGGCTCGCTACGATGTCTGGCACGACCGGGCCGTCTTCCACTTCCTGACCAGCGCAGGCGACAGAGCCGCATATGTTCGGCAGATCGCCCGCTCTGTCAGGCCCGGGGGCCACGTGATTGTCGCGGCGTTCGGGCCGGACGGTCCGGACAAGTGCAGCGGCCTGGACGTAGTCCGCTACGACGCCGAACATCTTCACGGCGAGTTTGGGCCGAAGTTCCGTCTCCTGGACAGCGTTAGGGAGTTGCACGAGACGCATTGGGGTACGCATCAGCAGTTCATGTATTGCCTCTGTCGGATGGAGTGAGAGGCCAACCCGCCCCAGCGCGCCGCTTCGGCCCTGATCGGACTGAACGCCAGCGGCAAGGCCCCGGCCCTCGCCATGCCGGTCGAGATGACGGTGCTCCAGTTCCACCCTTGTTCGCCGCCCGCCTTCGGCGATAAGACGAACCTCCCCCACGTCGCTCGATCACGCCCGATCTGTCTCTCGATATGCCAGCGCGGGGAGCTAAAAGCGCTATGTCGCTCGTCGTTTTCAAACCGCGCAAGCCCTCGACAGCCGAACACAGCCGCGGGCGGAGGCGCAGGGCCTCGGCGTCAAACGCGGAGATCGGTTCACATGGAGAGCTCATCATTTCACCCGTTCATCACCGCCCCCAGTTGAGGCTGGCCGGAGCAAGTTCACAGGAACGGCGCGCCCCATCAAAGGCGTGATACAAGTGAAGATTGATGTCGCCTGAGGACGACGAGATGCCTTCTACGAGCCCTTCTGCACGGCCAGCGCCGCGTTGACTCCCTGAGCCAAGTCCTCTGCGGGTCCCTTGCCCCAATAGTGGACGAAATAGAACGCGGGGGTCTCCCCAATCATGTGATTGTGCAAAGCCACGACATGGATGTCTCCGGCCCGTAACGACCGGAGCACCGGCTGCACCTCCTCAGCGGTCATGATGAAGTCCCCGGCCACAGTCGCCATCGCGGTGCTTCCGGAGAAGGCCGCCCACGTCGTCAATCCCATCGATCCTCCGACTTCGACGCCATGCATGCGACCCGTGCGCGGCAAGGTGAACTTGACCACGCCACCGTTCAGCTCGGGATCGACTTCGAAATAGCGCCGCAATGAAGCGACATCGAACTCTCCGGCAACGGTCGGGGTGGATCCAGGAAAGCGTCGTCGAGGTGTCGGCGTCTCCGCACGAACGGTTCGAATGGCGTCCCACACGGCCTTCACCCCGGTGGCCAGGTCGTGCGCCGGCCCCGTGCCGCCGACGTGCATGAAATAGACGGGCGGATCGTCGAAGATGAAGTGATTGTGAAGACCGGTGACCTCCAGGCCGGCGGCGAAGGCGGCGTCCATGGCGGCCGTGATCTCGTCCTCGAACACCACGGTGTCGCCCATCAGCATGACATGGTCGTCGCCGTGCGCTTTGAAAGCGGCCCAGGAACCCAAACCGGCGGCCGGCGCGAGGGGGGCGCCGTCCACTGTCACCGGGACGTCGGTTCGCGACCAGGCGATGCGCACGACACCGTCGGGAGCCACGGTCGCCTGGACGCCGGCCGCGGACGAGATGACCTCCCGCTTGTCGGATTGGGCAGCGCCCTTGGTCGCTATCGCCGTCGGCGATAGCGCCATGACTGCCAGGATCTGGACCATATGTCTGCGGTTCATCGCACGCTCCGTTTCGTAACTGATTATTCGATGCTTGGGGGACTTACGATAGTTGTAGTCGGCCACGCTTTAACTCGCCGGAGCGAAAAAGACCCAGCCCGCTAACCCGGCGGCGGCCAACGCGACCACGACGTTGAGCTTATTCTTCCATGTGTAGAGCAACGCCAAAGCGACCGCGAAGATAGACACGCCAATGATCAGATCCGGGACGCGCTGGGCTGTGACCGTCGCCAAGTCGATCGTCGTAGCGGCGATGAGGCCAACCACGCCGGCTGAGACGCCTGCCAAAAAGGCATGCAGCCGCTTGGCTTCCAGCACCGATTCCAAACGGTCGTAGAGGATCAGCGAAAATGCGAATGCCGGGAGGAATATTCCGACGGTCATGGCTACGGCGCCGAGCGGTCCGCCGCCGAAATAGCCGACGAAAGTTGCGAAGATGATCAGAGGCGCCGGCAGGATGCCCGACAGCGCCAAGCCATCCAGAAATTGGCCATCGTTCATCCAACCTTGACCCACGGCGTCGTTGCGAACGAACGGGATCGCGGTGTAGGCGCCGCCGAAAGTGAGGAGGCCGGCCTTTAAGCCGGAAACGAACAACAGCCAAACGGGCGCTTGGCCGGGGTCACCGATCGCCGTTTGGACCTCTGGCGTTGCGGCATCGGGCGCCAAGAGCATTACCAGAATCGTCAGAGCCGTCGCCCCGGCGGCGACAAGCGCAGCGAATACTCGCAGGCCGAGCGCCCATAGCGCGTAGATCGCCCCGGAGGCCGGAAGGGTGATCCAGAACGGAGCGCCGGCGAAGGCTGCCAGGCCGCAGATGATGGCGAGCATCCACAGGCGACCGTCCAGCAGGATATGCTTTCCGATCCGATGGACGGCGGCGACGATCAACGCGATCACCGCCGCCTGAATCCCCAGGAACGCCGCGCCGAGCGCTGTGTCGATCAGGGCGATACGGAAATAGAGCCATGACAGCGCCATCATGAGGAGAAAGCCGGGAAGCATGAAGCCCAGGCCAGCGAGGATGCCCCCGAGTCTTCCCTTGGCGCGCATCCCCAGGTGGACGCAGAGTTCGTGCGCCTCGGGGCCCGGCAGCACCTGCATCACTGCCAGCAGCCTGTTGAAGCGCTCGCTGGAGATCCAGCGCTCGTCGTCGACCAGTTCACGGCGCACCATGGCGATCTGTGCGACCGGACCGCCCCAGGCCAGCAAGCCGAACCTTAGAAACCGAATGAACAACTGCGCATGCGTCAGGTTGGGCGGCGCGGCCTCCGGGCGCGGTTCCGAGAGATCGACCGTCGTATTGATGTCCGTTCCGGCGCTCATGCCGCTAGGCCCGGAGTCGCGCCAGGGACCTCGTTCCGACCAGACCAACTTCCAGTTTCAGGTGACCAATCGCAGGCGACCCAGGTCATACCACCTCCTCAACTCGCTAGCTCGTTCACCTGTATCATTTGTGGTCATTGAATGATACAGCTTGTATATGATTTCGTTCCCCGGCTCGCGCGCCCCGTGGCTGCTGTTGATCCACCAACTGCCCGCCAAGCCCGCCTATCTGCGCGTCAAAGTCTGGCGGCGGCTGCAGGCGATCGGGGCGACTCCGCTGAAGAACGCCGTTCACGCGCTACCGCTTCGCGACGACACGGCAGCTCTGTTCGACGACCTGCTGCGCGAGATCACCGAGGGCGGGGGTGAGGCCATCATTTTGGAGGCTGCGCTGGTCGGTGGCTTGGGAGACGCGGACGTGCGAGCCCTGTTCGATGCGGTTCGCGATTCCGATTACGAGGACCTCGCCCGCGAGGCGCGCACGATCGACGACGGGCAGGTCGCCCGCGAGATTGTTCGCCTGCGCGCGCGTCTGGCCGAAATCGCGGCCATCGACTATTTCGGCACCCACGGCCGGCAAGCTGCCGAAGCGGCGCTCGCAGACCTGGTGACGCGCTCGACGCGGCACCCTGACGTCAGTTCGACGTGTCAGGCGGTGATCGCGACCGCCGACCTGAGACAGCGGGTCTGGATCACCCGGCGCGGCATCCATGTCGATCGTATCGCGTCGGCCTGGCTGATCCAGCGCTTCATCGACCCCGAAGCGACTTTCAAGTTCGTCGACGGCCAAGGCTACGAGCCTGCCGCGGACGAACTCAGGTTTGACATGGCGAATGCCGAGTTCACCCACGAAGGCGAGCGCTGCACCTTCGAGACGCTGCTCGTGCGGACACAACTCGACAATGATACCGCGCTGGTCGCGATCGGCGAAATCATTCACGACCTCGACATCGCTGACAGCCGCTTCAATCGGCCGGAGACGGCCGGCCTGGGCGCCCTCATCGCCGGAATTTGCGCCCGAACGGATGATGACAACGAACGGCTGGCGGAGGGAACCGCCGCGCTTGAACAGTTTTACGCCTATTTCAGCAGAGGGCGAAAGGCGTGAACTGCGAGCTCTGCATGAAAGTTCTCGTAACAGGTTTGACCCAAGGAGGCCGAAGATTATGAACCTCGGTATTTTCTACTTTTCGCTCGCAAGCTTAGTTGTCTCACCGGGATCGGGCGTGACTCAAGATGTTCCGCCTTCCGCAACCGGCTCCGCCCTTTTGGAGCAATGCAGACGCGGGGCGCCCGAGTGCGGAGCCTATCTGCAGGGTATGCTCGATGAGTTGATCGTCCGTCGCGCCGTGTGCGGCGCCCCGAGATATGACCGTCAGCGTCTCCGCCAAGCTTATCTGCGCTGGGCCGAATCAGAGACTTATCTCAGAGACAAGCACATGGCGGCCGGAGCCAACGAGGCGTTGACTAAGGCGTGGCCCTGCGCTCGGCAGATCGATCCCAGCTCCAGCTGAGGGCCTGTTTGAGCCTGCCGACTTGGGCATGCTCGACACGGGCGTGGGCGGGATTATCGCCCTGATCTTCCTGCGGTCGGCAATCCGTGTATTGCGCGAGGCGTTGCCCGCGCGGCCGAGGGCTGGCGCGAGCTGATACACCGGTTCTGTTCGCGCCGTTAGCGGACCTTCCGAACGTCAAGAGCTGACACCAAGTAAGTTGATCAGCGCCAAGATTTCTTCTGACTACGGTTCGATCCCGCGAACGGGCGACTGAGCTTTGTCGAATAGCTCTGTCGCCCGTTCACTACTGCCAAAAACATGCCCAGCGTGGCTCGAGGCGCCCACTCGTTCTGACCGCAGGAGTCCAGTTCGTTGGCGGTGTGCAGCGGCGACCCGATCAGCGCCGTCGGCTGCCACGCGTTGCGATCCAGGTCGGGATGGCGGAGATCGAAATGGACGCCCTCGATCTCCATGGCTTCGTTGTCGCGACAGGCGTGGGCGAGGAGGTACGCCCGATACAGAGGATCATAGGCCATGGTTCGCTCCAGGCGCTCAGCCGATTAGCGTCTCGATCTCCTTCTCGATCACCAACGCCTGGACCTCGCTGTAAAGATCCACTTCGGAGGCGGGCGCCGAGATCGAGATCGCCAGGGCGTAACGCCCCTTGTCGCTCCGGCGTTGTTGGCCGAGGTGAGACTTCCACCACCCGCCGACCGGATGCACCGCGATCAGATCGTGATGCGCCAGCTCCGACGCCTTGCCGCGCCAGAGATCGCAGTGCAGCGACCCAGCCTGCACCGCTTTGGGGCCCAGCAGCCAGCATGACCGTTCGCCCGGCGCGTCCTCGTCGTCGAGGCCGACTTCAAGCGCCGCGATCTGGGCCTCGTCTTGAAGCCGGCTCAGTCGGCCCTTGAACTGGAGGTCGGTCTCGCTGCGCTTCTTCATCGCGAAACGGAGGCCGAACGAGCGATAGGTCTCCGGCCGGGTGGCGGCCTTGCCGCTCAGATTGGGTTCGACGAAATAGGACAGGGTGACCCGCATGATGACGGACTGGTCGCCGAGTGCGGCCAAGGCGGCATGAGGCCAAGGCAGGTCGTAGAAGTGGACCTCGTTGAAGACGGCGCCTTGGTTGTTGGCGCCCGCCGCATAGGGCTGGATCTCGGCTTGGGCGATAAGCGTCAGTTCATTGCGCGCCGAGCGCGTCGCGATGTCGAAGTCCGGCGTGCCGTAGCCGACGCGGCGCAGGAGCTGCTGAATGTCGCCCTTGCTGATCGTCGTGCGCCAACTGGCGCCGCGGCCAATCAACTGGCGGCGGATCGGCTCGGGCCATCGCGCGGCGTGCACCATCAGCGCGCGATAGGTCTCGGGCCAGAGTCCGGGAACCTCCGCCTTTAGCCGACCGAGGAAATGACTACCGACGGCGACCGCGGCGCTCGTGGCCCAGAAGGGCGCGAGGGGCTCGTTGCCGACATCCCGGCCGGCGGCCAGCAGCGAAAGGGCCGGATGCCAGTCGCACCAGTCCGCAGCGTCGACGGTCATGTTGCCGGCCTCGAACAGAACCTCAGGCTTCATCGGCAAAAGGTCGGTCGGAAGTCCCACGGTGTCCGTGCTGTAGGGACTGACCGTGTTGGCCTCGGCGATCGGCCGGAGACCGGCGGCGCCGGCATCCACGGTCGTCTTCCCTGTGATCCCGCCGACGGTGAGGGCGTTCCAAGCCTGGGCCGGATCCTCGATCCGCGCGCCGGCCTCGATCTCGCCCCGCGAGCCGCCGATCACATTGCCCGCCGCGATGAGAACCAGACGCTTGGGCGTCTGCGCGGCGGCGACCCCGCGAGGGCGTTCGCCGACCATGGACCCGGCGGCGGCCTGGTCGATTGCGCCGCTCCAGCTGGACGGCCGCGTCGGTGGATTCCGGGCCGTGGAGGAGGCTAGGCAGAACGATCGATCCAGACCTGGCCGGTCGATCTCGATCAGCGAGATGGCGGCTTGGGTCACAGACCCATAGCTGTGGACATCCGTGGGAACTGCGCCCGGTGGTGCCAGCAGTTTGACCGACTCCACGCCGTGGCTGAGCTGTACGACCCGGAGGTCGTTCATAGGGATTTCGAGATCACCAAAAAGCGACAGGCTCGCCAGCCCGGTCCCGTGGCCTGTATCTCCCGCATGATCGTCCGAGCCCCATCGGGCGTCGACGGCCGTGGCGTGAACCAGGCCGGGCGCGATCAGGGGGTGGGCTGCCGATACGCCCGTGTCCAGGATGCAGATCGTCGGCGCATCGGCAGAGGGCGCCAGGGTGCGCGCGGCGAGATCGGCGACGAAATCATGCTGATTGGCCGGCCCCGCCTTGAGCGTCAGGAACGGCTCGATGGTGCCGACCGACCGGCGCACCTCGGCGACCGCGCCCGGGATGCGGTTGAGGAAGGCGCGCAACGCGCCGGCCGCGCCGTGGACGAACGCTACCTCGACGTCGGGGAATTTGAGGGTGTCGGCATGGACGTCAAAGTTGGCGTTGCGCGCTTGGCTCCGAACGCCTTCGACCTTGCCGTCCCGCACCCACAGTTCCCACCAGTGGGAGGCGGGGTCGAGCGGATCGTGGTCGCCGACGAACAGATCGTCGGCGCTCGCCGCTGCGAAATTCTCGATCCGCTCGAACTGATCGAGATAAGGCCGCTCTCGATTGCCCAGGTTTTGCGCGCCGTATGCGCCAATCCGCTGTTCGAGGGCCGGACGCGCCGCATCCGGCACGAAGACGACCGCCACCTCAGATCGGTCGTCGAGGCGTGTCGTCCTCAGGACCACGAGGTCTTGGGCGGGCAGCTCGAAGGTGGCGGGCACCTTGGCCGGGCCCTGCCGGTCGGTCGCGGGCGCGCGCGTCTCGACGGCGACGATAGCGCCCGGCCGCAGGCCCTCCAGGGCGATTCGAGGATCGGGGCCCTGCAGAGGGAGGGCCGGGAGGGCCGCCGCCAGACGATCCAGCAGATGCTGTCCATGGGCGACATAGTCGTCCCGTTGGGGCGTCCTGGTCTGACGTGTGGCCGGATAGGTATAGGGGCCGGTCTCGCGAAACGCGTCGATCGTCAGATGGGCGAGGTCGTGGCGGCTGAAGTCTTCGACGGCCATCGGCTATCCGGCGTTGCTGATTCGATGATCATCGTCGGTTGTATCGATTGCGCAATCTACGAATGGAAGCGCGCGCCGACCGCCCGCCGCTCCTGAAGAACGGTCCGCACCAGATCCAACGAAACCTTGGTCTGGCCGTCAAGGATGGCATCCTTCACGGCCGAGTCAGCAGCCCGCACGACCTCGGCCTGGCTGAGCCCTTCAAGGTCCGGCTCCAGCGCCTTCAGCGCCTTGGCGTCCAGCTTGAACTTTCTGAGGCGGGCCACGAGCAGCGCCTTGGCCTCGACGATCGAAGGCAGGCCGTACTCGACGACCTCGTCGAACCGTCGGGCTAGGGCCCGATCGAGGATTTCAACATGGTTGGTCGCGGCGATGATGATGCTGTCGGTCGGGTTCGGCTCTTCCATGAAGGCCAACACCGAGTTGAGGACGCGGCGCATCTCGCCGACGTCATTGGGATCGCCGCGTCGCGCGCCGATCGCGTCAAACTCGTCGAGCAGATAAACGCCGCGGGTCTGGGCAGCTTGGTCGAAAATCAGCCGAATCTTTGAGGCGGTCTCGCCCATATAGCGGCTGAAGATCGACTCCAGCTTGACCGTGAAGAGCGGCAGGCGCAGCTCGCCGGCCAAGGCGGCGGAGGTCATGGTCTTGCCGGTCCCTGGAGGGCCGATCAGCAGGAGATGGGTCGAAGGCCGCTGGCCATGGTCGCGCAAGGCTGCGCGCTCGCGCTGCTGACGGACGATTCGCTGAAGGCGAGCGTCCATCTCCTGCGACAGCACCATGCTGGCGAGCGTCGTCTTCGGATAGCTGCTGGCGACGATGGACTGCAGTTCACCGCGTGGACGCGCCAGGGGAATAGGGGAGGCGGTTGCGTGCTGCCGAGGACCAGCGCTCCGCATACCCTGGACGGCCTTCTTCAAGGCTTCGGCGTCGGCCGGGCGTCCGGCGCGGGCTTCGGCCGCCGCCGCCGCCAAGGCGATGGACAGGAGACGTTCCTCATCACCGGCCGCATGAGAGTCCAGGAGGTCGAGGATGTGCTGAACAGACATACGACTTCCCTCCCTTCTGCGGACCATACCGACTCGGATTTAACCAAGTCTTCCCGTTCGGCGCGAGCCGGATATCCAGCCCACTTAGCACTTCTTGACGCGTCGTCGCGGCGGAAGTCGGACTACGCAATGGGATCCCTTAGGACTCGGCCAAAGCAGCAACGAGAACAAGATAGCAACATCAGCGACCGAACTCCAGTCTGAAACGGTCCGTCAAGGTTCAGGAGGTGTGACGACTCAATCATCGTCAAGTCCTAAGCGTCTGCGGTCACCCGTGTCCGATTTGGGGGGCTAAACCGATCTCGGCTCATGGCGCGCCCAGACCAAGCGCGGCGCCCTCGCAGCCACACATCCGAGACGGAGCCTGTTCTCGAATTTATCCGTTAGGAATCACTTACGGTAAGTGATACATGACCATTCATGGACGGATGGAGCGCACTTGCCGACCCCACGCGGCGAACAATCCTTGAGATGGTCGCGGTGCATCCGCGCAACGTGCAGGAGCTGGCGGATTGTCTCCCTGTCAGCCGGCCGGCGGTGTCCCAGCACCTCAAGCTGCTGAAGGAGGCGGGCCTGGTCGTCGACCAGGCGGTCGGCACAAGACGGCTCTACCGCGCCAACCCCGCAGGTCTCGCCGCCTTACGCGCGCAGCTCGACCGATTCTGGGGTCAGACCCTCATAAATCTCAAACAGCAGGCCGAGGCAGAGGACCAATAGCCATGAGTTCAGACACCGCCGACACATCCGTCCGCACTGAGATCATCCTCGACGTTCCCGTCGAACGCGCCTTCACGGTGTTCACCGAGCGCTTCGATCACATCAAGCCGCGCGAGCACAACATGCTGGCCGTCGACATAGCGCAGTCGGTATTCGAGCCAAAGGTCGGCGGCCGCATCTACGATCGGGGTGTCGACGGCAGCGAGTGTCAGTGGGGCCGGGTGCTGGCCTACGAGCCGCCGAGCCGCATCGTCTTCTCGTGGGACATCAGCCCGCGCTGGCAGATCGAGACGGATCTGGCCCGCTCGAGCGAGGTGGAGGTTCGCTTCATCGCCGAGGGCGAGCGACGGACCAGGGGGAACTGGAACACCGCCATCTCGAACGGCACGGCGAAGGCTGGCAAGGCTTCGCCGCCGGCGTTCGGGGCGATCAGGGCTGGCCGCTCTACCTGCAACGGTTCGCCGAAGCGTCGCGCTGAGGGGCCGCAACAGGCTATAGGGAGGGAACCGAATGGCTTCGGTCCCTCCCGTCTCATTCCACCCGACAGAAGCAATACATGAACTGCTGAGGCGTGCCCCAAGGCGTCTCGTGCAGCTCTGTGACACTGTCCAGGAGACGGAACTTCGGCCCAAACTCGCCGTGAAGGTGTTCGGCGTCGTAGCGGACGACGTCCAGTCCGCTGCACGTCTCCGGACCTTCCGGCCCGAACGTCGCGACAATCACGTGGCCGCCGGGTCTGACGGCGCGAGCGACCTGCCGAACGTATGCGGCTCTGTCGTCTGCGCTTGTCAGGAAATGGAAGACGGCCCGGTCGTGCCAGACATCGTAGCGCGCCGCTTCCAGCTCGACGGCCGTAATGTCGCCGGTGATCCAATGCACGGCGGCGGCGGACTTACCCAGCCGGGTCTTCGCCACGTCAATCGCCGCCGGGGAAATGTCGAGCACCGTGACGTCGCCGTAGCCGCGCACGACGAGATCATCGACCAGCGTTGCTTCCCCGCCGCCCACGTCAATGACCGCGCTGCTGGCGTCCGGCGCAGCGTCGGCAATGAGCCGCAGCGAAACCTCCAGGTGGGGCCGATACCAGCTGACGTCGTCCACGGCCTTGGTCTGATAGACGTTTTCCCAATGCGCCTGGGTCGTCATCGTCGCCACTCCTGAACCAGGTTCGAAAGCTAGGGATTTGCCCGTCCGAACGCCATAGGGCATCGCCGTCGCCGCATCGGCCTTAGGCCGGAGGGGCGATGACCAGTACAGCGATCGGGAGGGACACCATCAGGGCTTCGGCGAAGCCGAACCGGTCTTCCACCCTCGGCGCGACGCCTCTCAGTTCGGGAGCGAATACCGTGCCGCGCAATACGGGCGTGACCTCGATCTTGATCTGGACGCCATCCGCGGCGACGAGAAGTTTGTCGATCGTGCCTTCGGGCCGCGCCTGGCCCGGCGTCACAACGACACCGCGCAGCCTCGCGGTCATGGCGGCCGCGATCCGCCTCAGGCCGGTGTCGATCGCAGCCAAGGATTCGGCCCGTTCCCGAACGGGCAGATAGGTCAGGTCGATATCGACCGATAGACGCGGGAGGTCGCGAACGAACAGATTGATCGCGGTGCCGCCCTTCAGGGCGAACTCGGTCTCGACCAGCACGAACGGCAAGGTGCGGATCAACAGCCGGACCTGGCGTTCGTACAGATCACCGAACGGCATTGAAGTCCTCCGGCACTGTGATGCGGTAGGTCGGATCAAGGCGGCCGCCTTTGGCCAGCATGCGGTTGCCGCTCCCGAGGTCGATCGAGCTCCGGTCCAGCCGCTTCAGCCACCCGTGACCGTGACGGTCGGCGAAGAAGAAGAACAGGCGTTTGACCTTGATGCTCCGGCAGTCGTCGAGGAGCAGTTGCAGGCGGCGCGGGCTGAGATTGGCCAGGCCCTCCACTAGCGCATCGACCTGGTCGAAGGTCTCGCGGTCGGGGAGTTCATCGAGCGTTTCGAGAAGGGCCCGTTCGGGCGTCGAGACGAGCATCGGCCATTTCCAATGCCCGATCGGCATCTCGGCCACGCCCGCCTGACCCCAGGCAAAGGGATCGGCGGGCCCGGAAGGCTCCCGGCCCCGCAGCCCGAAACAGGCCGCGTGGCCAAACAGCCTGGCCGGATTGTGATAAAGGAAGGCGACGCCAAGCTTGAGGTCGTTCAGCCAGGTCGGCGGCCGGGTCAGGCCGTACAGATGAACCTCCTGGACCTCGCGGCTCAGGTAGTGACCGAATCCCTGGAGTTCCAGCGCGGTGCGTCCCCCGACCACCAGCTGGTAGTCCAGCAGCGTCTGCAGCGACAGGACGACCAACTGCCAGTCCAGCGTGCCGCGCGGGCGGCGATAAACCCGGCGCGCGGGTTGCTCGAGCCAGCCGGCGGCGACGTATTTTGCGCGGAGCGAATTATAGTAGCCGTGTTCGTTGAGCCAGGTGGAATCGACCACCAGCCCCTCCGGCAACAGCCGCTCCAGCTTGTTTAGCTTTCCTAGCATTTGAGCACTTATGGTGCTCAAAGTGAAGAAATGTCAAATATGCAGTTTGCGATGTGCGTTATTTGAGCACTATGAGTGATCAAACTCTTCTATCGTCAAACCATACGGTAGGCCAACCAAGCTGATCGCGACCGGTCTGCAGGAGCGCGGACAAGAAAAGCGCTAAGTCCGTATGTCCTTTCCCTCGTCCGGCCGGGCGCCGGATGCTGCAGCCTTCAGCAGCGTCGAGGAGGAAGGAATGGGCAGGCTCTTTGTGGGGCTCGATGTTCACAAGCTCAGCATAAGCGTCACCACGGCGGAGGACGGCCGCGACGGCGACGTTCGGTTCTGTGGCGAAGTCGCCAACACGCCGGAACAGGTTCGCAAGCTCGCCGAGCGGCTGTCGCATTCTGGCGGACCGCTGGAGTTCTGCTACGAGGCCGGCGGTTGCGGTTACAGCCTCTACCGCCAACTGACGGAGATGGGGCATGGCTGTCTGGTCGCGGCGCCGAACCGACATGAGCGAGGGTCGAGATCCGTGTGAAGTGACAGGCTTATGATACTAGAGCCTAGAAGCTTGGCGGGGTGCAGGCGCTGACGAGCCGGCAGGGCTCCTGACCAACGCAGCGGAAGCGGTGCGGTTTGTTGCTCTCAAAATAGTACGCGTCGCCCGCTCCCAGAATGCGGCGTTGACCGTCAACCGTGACCTCCAGCCTGCCACTGATGACAACCGCTCCCTCCTCGCCGTCGTGCACCAGTGGAACCCGTCCGGTGTCGGCCCCGGGAGCATAAGTCTCGCTGAGTATCTGGAGGCTGCGGCCAAAGCGTCGTTCGCCGACCTGAAGATAGGAAATCGGTCCCTTGCCAATCTCCGTGAGCTCGCCGGCTGAATAGAAGACCCGCGACGGAGCGCTCGGCTCAATAGCGAAGAATTCGGAAAGGCCGATCGGGATGCCATCCAGAATTCTTTTCAATGCGCCGATCGAAGGGTTCATGCGGCCGGCCTCGATCAGGGAAATCGTCGAGTTTGTCACACCGGTCAGCTTGGCCAGCTCACGCTGCGACAATCCCTGCCGTTCCCGGACGAACCGCAGTCTATTTCCAACGTCGATGGTCATGAACGGATTTCGGTGTTGTGGGTGTTGTGGATTGAACAAATCCTGGGCCTATGACCACATAAAATCAATGGTTTGTCGATTAGCAGAAAAGAGGTTGTTATCTGTGGCTCGATGGCGCCCAATCCATCCCGATGAATATTTCCCTTCCTGCCAAGGCCCTGTTGATCGGTGGGCGCTGGGTTTCCTCCTCCGCCGGAGAGATCCTTGCGGTGGAAGACCCCTCGACAGGTTCTGTACTGGGTGAACTTGTCTCGGGCACGGCGGAGGACGTCGATGCGGCGGTAGGAGCGGCTCGAACCGCTCTGGACGCTGAGTGGGGCCAGTTGGCGGCCGCTGAGCGCGGCCGGGTGTTGAGCCGGATTGGTCGGGCGGTGCTGCAGCGGACCGAAGAGCTGGCTGAACTGGAGGCGTGCGACGTGGGCAAGCCGCTGAAACAGGCGCGCGCCGACGTCCTCGCACTGGCCCGCTATCTGGAGTTTTACGGCGGCGCGGCGGACAAGATCCACGGCGAGACCATCCCGTTCATGCGCGGCTACACCGTCTATACTCTGCGCGAGCCGCACGGGGTAACCGGACATGTGATTCCGTGGAACTATCCGATGCAGATCATCGGCCGGTCGGTTGTGGCCGCCTTGGCGATGGGGAACGCCGCGGTGCTCAAGCCGGCGGAGCAGGCGTCGGTGACGGCGCTGGCCTTTGCGCAGATCGCCTTGGATGCCGGCTTGCCCGCCGGCGCGCTGAATGTCGTGACCGGACGCGGCGATATCGCGGGCGCGGCGCTGGCGCGGCATCCCGGCATCAATCACCTGTCGTTCACCGGCTCGACGGCGGTGGGCGCCGCCATCCAGCAGGCGACCGCCGCCAATGCCGTGCCGGTGACCCTGGAACTGGGTGGGAAGTCGCCGCAGATCGTGTTCGACGACGCCGACATTGAAAAGGCGCTGCCTTTCCTGGTCAACGCAGGCATCCAGAATGCGGGCCAAACCTGTTCGGCGGGGTCGCGCATATTGATACAGCGCGGGATCTATCAGGCGGTCGTGGCCCGGCTGATAGAGCGTTATCGCGCCTTGCGGGTCGGTCCCGCCATGGCGGATCTGGACCTCGGTCCGCTGATCTCGGCGCGCCAGAAGGTTGTAGTGTCGGACTATCTGGAAGCAGGTCGCGCCGAGGGGCTGATCGCGGCCGAGGGCGAACTGGCGGCAGGCGCTCCCGACGCCGGCCACTATGTCCGGCCCACCCTGTTCGCCGATGTACCACCGGATCACCGGCTGGCGCAGGAAGAAATCTTCGGCCCCGCCGTCGTCGTCATCCCGTTCGACACGGAAGAAGATGCAGTGGCGATCGCCAATGGCACCGCCTACGGCCTGGTGGCCGGTGTCTGGACGGCCGATGGCGGGCGCCAGATGCGGATTGCCAGGCGTCTGCGGGCCGGTCAGGTCTTCCTGAACAACTACGGCGCCGCGGGCGGTGTTGAGCTGCCGTTCGGCGGCGTCGGGCGCTCCGGTCACGGGCGTGAAAAGGGATTCGAGGCGCTATACGGCTTTTCAACCCTGAAGACCGTGGCCGCGCATCATGGATAAGGGGGCGGCTTTGAAACTGCACGGCAAGGTCGCGATCGTCACGGGCGGGGCCTCAGGCTTTGGCGAGGGCATCGTCCGGCGCTTCGTCGCCGAGGGCGCGCGCGTGGTCGTGGCCGACCGCAATGGGCACGCGGCCGAGGCCCTCGCGGCGGAACTGGGCGGGGCCTGCCTGGCGATGTCGGTGGATATATCGGACCCGGCCGGGGTCGAGGTCCTGTTTGCGGACACCGTGGCGGCCTTCGGCGGCGTGGATGTCCTGGTCAATAACGCGGGCATTGGCCACGCGCCACAGCCGCTGGAGACCTTGCCGCAGGACGACTTCGATAGCCTGTTCGCCGTCAACGCCCGGTCGATCTATCTGACCGCCCGGCACGCCGTGCCGCTGATGAAAGCCGCGGGCGGCGGGGCCATTCTGAACATCGCCTCGACCGGCGGCGTCAGTCCGCGCCCCTACCTGACGTGGTACAATGCGTCCAAGGGCTGGGTCATCACCGCCACGCGCGCGATGGCGGTCGAGCTGGCGCCGTCTCAAATCCGCGTCAATGCGCTGAACCCGGTGGCGGGCGAGACGCCGCTGCTGAAGACCTTCATGGGCGACGACACCCCCGAAGTCCGGGCCAAATTCCTGGCGTCGATCCCCCTCGGCCGGTTCTCGACCCCGGCGGACATGGGGGCCGCCGCCGCCTTCCTGTGTTCGGATGACGCGTCGATGATCACGGGCGTGGCGCTGGAGGTGGACGGTGGTCGCTGTATCTGAGCGGACATTCCGCCTGCTGGTCCTGCCGGGCGACGGTATCGGGCCGGAGATCATCGACCAGACCTTGAGGGTCGTCGAGCATTTTGGAGCCGACCTGGAGATCGACTTCCAGGTTAGGCCAGCCCTAGTCGGCGGCGCCTCGATCGATGCGCACAATACGCCGATCACCGAGGCCGTTGTGGATCAGGCGCTGGCCAGCGACGCCATCCTGTTCGGGGCCGTGGGCGGACCGCACTGGGATGACCGGCCCCGCGCGGTGCGGCCCGAGATGGGCATTCTGCGCCTGCGTCAAAGCCTCGATCTGTTCGCCAACCTCCGTCCGGCCGTCTGCTACCCCGAACTGCAGGCCGCGTCGGCGTTGCGGCCAGAACTGATCAGCGGGCTGGATATCCTGATCGTGCGGGAGGCGACCGCCGGCGTCTATTTCGGCCTACCGCGGGGTCAGGCGGTCGATGCCGACGGCGCCCGCCGGGCCTATGACACCCAAGCCTATACCGAGGCCGAGATCGCCCGGATCTGTCACATCGCGTTCCAGATCGCCCGCACGCGCCAGTCGCGCGTCTGCTCAGTCGACAAGGCCAATGTGATGGAGACCGGCGCCCTGTGGCGCACGGTCGCGACCGAGGTTTCCGGGGCCTATCCCGACGTCGAACTCAGCCATATGTACGCCGACAACTGCGCCATGCAGCTGGTGCGCCAGCCGCGCCAGTTCGATGTCATCGTCACGGACAATCTGTTCGGCGACATCCTGTCAGACGCCGCCGCGGCGCTGACGGGGTCGCTGGGACTGCTGCCCTCGGCGTCGCTTTCGGCTCCGACCGCCAGTGGTCGGCCCCGCGCCCTGTACGAGCCCATTCACGGCTCCGCGCCGGACATCGCGGGTCAGGGCGTCGCCAATCCGATCGGCGCGATCCTGTCCTTCGGGCTGTGTCTGCGCCACTCGCTCGGCCTTCCCGAGGCGGCGGATCGACTGGAGCGTGCGGTGCGCGCCATCCTGGCCGACGGGATACGGACCCGGGACATCGCCGCAGGCGCGCCCTCTGTGTCCTGCGCCGCCCTGACCGACGCGCTCCTGAAACGCCTTCAAGCCTCTTCTTCCTCTGAACCGGCGAGTGCCCGACAATGACCGACACCCTGGCCGCCGTCATGGACCGGATCGAATCGCGGACGGACGAACTGGTCGCGCTGACCCGCGACCTGATCCGCTTTCCCACGATCAATCCGCCGGGCGACGCCTATCGGCCGTGCGCCGAATACATCGGCGACCGGTTGAAGGCGCGCGGGTTCAAGGTCGAATATATCCGCGCCCTGGGCGCGCCGGGCGACACGGACCAGTATCCCCGGATCAACGTCGTCGCCCGGTGGGAAGGCTCGCGGCCGGGGCCCTGCGTTCATTTCAACAGCCATATCGATGTCGTCGAGACCGGGGCCGGCTGGACGGTCGATCCCTTCGAGGGCGTGGTGAAGGACGGCCGTGTCTACGGTCGCGGGGCGTGTGACATGAAGGGGGGGCTGGCGTCCTCGATCATCGCCGTCGAGGCCCTGATCGATTCCGGTCTCGACCTGCCCGGCGCACTGGAAATCTCCGGCACCGTCGACGAGGAGTCGGGCGGCTATGGCGGCGTCGCCTACCTGGCTGAACGCGGCTGGTTTTCTAAACCCCGGGTGGATCATGTCATCATTCCGGAGCCGCTGAACGTCGACCGGGTCTGTATCGGCCATCGCGGCGTCTGGTGGGCCGAGATCGAGACCAAGGGCCGGATCGCCACGGCTCGATGCCGTTCCTGGGCGACTCGGCCATCCGCCACATGAATGCGGTGATGCAGACGTTTGAGGACAAGCTGTATCCCGCGATGGCGGCGCGCCATTCCGACATGCCGGTGGTGCCAGAGGGGGCGCGGCAATCGACGCTGAACATCAACTCGATCCACGGGGGCCAGGGCGAGGAGTTCGAGGGGCTGCCGGCGCCCTGCGTCGCCGACTCATCGCGGATGATCATTGATCGCCGCTTTCTGATCGAGGAGCAGCTGGACGACGTGAAGGGCGAGGTCGTGGCTCTTCTGGACGGGCTGGTCACAAGCCGTCCGGAGTTCGCCTACGAGATCCGCGACCTGTTCGAGGTCGCGCCCAGCATGGCGGACCGCGACGGTCCGGTGGCCAGCGCGACGGCGCAGGCCGTCGAGCGCGTGCTGGGTCGCAAGGCCCAGTTCGTCTGTTCGCCCGGCACCTATGACCAGAAACACATCGACCGGATCGGCAAGCTGAAGGACTGCATCGCCTACGGCCCGGGCATTCTGGATCTCGCGCACCAGCCCGACGAATGGGTGGGGGTGGACGACATGGTCTCGGCCGCCAAGGTCATGGCCCGCGCGGCGTGGTCGTTGCTGCACGGCGTCCGCTGACGGGAGCGCCAGAGGGGAAAGCGGATGGACAACATCGTCGGCCCCAAACTACGGGTGCTTCGCGCCAAGCTCGGCCTCAGCCAGCGCGCCCTGGCGAGGAAGGCGGGCGTGCCGTCCAGCACCGTGTCGCTGATCGAAAGCGGGCGGACCAGCCCGTCGGTGGGATCGCTGAAGCGTTTGCTGGATGCGGCGGGGTTATCGCTGGGCGAGTTCTTCAGCCATGATTTCGAACAGCCCGGCCAGGTGTTCTTCCGCAGCGATGAACTGACCGCCATCTCCCAGGGCGATGTCGCCTACCGCCAGCTGGGCGGCGGCCAGACCTCCAGCCTGCAGATCCTGCACGAAACCTATCAGCCGGGCGCTGACAGCGGTCGCGTGCCGCTTTCCCACGAAGGCGAGGAGGGTGGACTGGTGGTCGAGGGGCGGCTGGAGGTCACCGTCGGCGACCAGACCCGCGTCCTCAAGGCCGGCGACGGCTATCTGTTTTCCAGCGTTCTGCCGCACCGTTTTCGCAATACCGGGACATCGCCGTGCGTGATTATCAGCGCCTGCACCCCGCCCACTTTCTGAAACGACCGAACCTGCGCTACGTCGTCCGCACCCGGAATGATGCAAATGATCGATATTCTGCGCACTGCCCGATAATCTTGCGCTTTTACAATCTCTTGTGTGCCGAAAGAAACAGGCTTGTCGGCGTCTCCAGACGAGCGGCCTAATCCATCAACGACGATGAAGAGAACCCATGACGTCCAACAGACCAGGTGATCTCGACTCCTTCTGGATGCCGTTCACCGCAAACAAGGCGTACAAGTCAGACCCGCGGTTGCTCGCCTCCGCCGAGGGGATGCACTATTTCACGCCTGACGGTCGCCCGGTCCTGGACGGCACCGCAGGGCTCTGGTGCGTGAACGCGGGCCACGGCCGCAAACCCATCATCGACGCCATCTGCCAGCAGGCCGCGACCCTGGATTTCGCGCCGACGTTCCGCCTCGGCCATCCCAAGGCGTTCGAGCTGGCCACTCGGCTGGCGGAGGTCCTGCCCGATGGCATCGACAAGGTCTTCTTCGCTGGATCGGGATCCGAGGCGGTGGACACCGCGCTGAAGATCGCCCAGGCCTATCACCGCGCCAGGGGCCACAGCGCCCGCACCCGCTTCATCGGCCGCCAGCGCGGCTATCACGGCGTCGGCTTTGGCGGCATCTCGGTCGGCGGCCTGGACGCCAACAAGGCGGGCTTCACCCTGCTGCCGGGCGTCGATCACCTGTCTCACACCCACAGTTTCGAACACGCCGCCTTCTCCCGCGGCCAGCCAGCCTGGGGCGCCCACCTGGCCGACGAGCTGGAAGACCTGATCGCCCTGCGCGGCGCCGACGCCATCGCCGCGGTCATCGTCGAGCCGCTGGCGGGTTCAACGGGCGTGCTGGTGCCCCCGATCGGCTATCTGGAGCGACTACGCGCCATTACGAAGCGCGAAGGCATTCTGCTGATCTTCGACGAGGTGATCACAGGGTTCGGGCGGCTGGGCGCGGCGACGGCGTCAGAGCGGTTCAACGTCATCCCCGACATGATCGTCTGCGCCAAGGGATTGACCAACGGGGCCGTGCCGATGGGCGCCGTGGGCGTCAGCGACGACATCTATGACGCCGTGGTGGGCGGCGGCGGCGAGGGCATAGAGTTCTTCCACGGCTACACCTATTCCGGCCATCCGCTGGCGGCCGCCGCCGGTCTTGCAACACTCGACATCTACCGGGACGAGGGCCTGTTCGAGCGGGCCGAGGCCCTGTCGCCAACCTGGGAGGAACAGGTGCACGGTCTGGGCAATGCGGCCAATGTCATCGACATCCGCAATCTGGGCCTCGTCGCCGCCATCGAGCTGTCGCCCCGCCCGGACGCGCCGGGCGCACGCGGCACGGAAGTTTTTCACAGATGCTTTGATCGCGGGGTACTGGTGCGGGTGACGGGCGACACCATCGCTCTGTCTCCGCCCCTGATAGTCAGTGAAAGTGATATCGAACAAATACTTGGGTGCGTATCTGAAACGATTCAGCAAGCGGCTTAAACCAAGCCACGGGGGATAACATGCGTAAGACCTATCTGGGAGCATCCATCGCAGTTCTGGCGTTGGTGACGACGGCGGCGGGGGCGGCCGTTGCGCAGACGGCGCCCGGGGGGACGGATCCCGAGCGCGCCTCGGTGCTGGAGGAAGTGATCGTAACGGCGCAGCGCCGCGAACAGGCGGCCCAGGACGTGGGCATCGCGCTGAGCGTGCTGTCAGGCGAGGAGCTCACCAAACAGGGCATCACGAACGTCAACCAGTTGCAGAACGCCACGCCCAACCTCGAGATCGAGCCGGCGTTCGGCGGCGGCGCGGCCCAGTTCCGCCTGCGTGGGGTCGGGTTCCAGGACTATGCCTCGAACAACTCCCCGACGGTCGGCGTCTATGTGAATGAGGTCGCCTATCCGGTGCCCGTCATGACGCAGGGGCTGATATTCGACATCGCCCGGGTCGAGGTCCTCAGAGGACCGCAGGGCACCCTGTACGGCCGCAACACCACGGGCGGAGCCATCAGCTTCGTCACCAACCGGCCCTCGGAGACGCCCACCATGGGCGTCATGGCGGAGTACGCCACCTTCGACGCCGTGAAGGTCGAAGGCTTCGTCTCGGGTCCGCTGACCGACACCCTGAGCGGTCGACTGGCCGCCTCGACCCAGCAGGGCGGAGGGTTTCAGTACAACCGCGTTACGGGCGAATCCCTGGGCGACGCGGATCGCACCGGCATTCGCGGCCTCCTGACCCTGGATACCTCTGAAGACCTGACGTTCACGCTCGACGTGCACGGCGGGATCGACAAGTCCGAGAACGAGGGCCTGTATCTGCTCAGCCCGCTGACTACCCGCGGCGGGGGCGCCGGCAGCGTCGTGATCCCGGCTGACGTCGATCACCGCGCGACCGGCTGGGGCCTGTCCCCCCGCTTCGCCGCGGAAACGGGCCGCGATCTGAACGACAAGCCCGGCCGGGACAACTCGTCCTGGGGCACGTCCCTGAACGCCAGCCGCTATTTCGGCGACCTCAGCCTGACCAGCATCACCAGCTATGAGACGCTCGACCGCAGCGAATACGGCGACTGGGATTCCAGTTCCTCCGTCGAGGCGGACACCTTCTTCGAGAGCGACGTCAATGTCTTTTCGCAGGAAATCCGCCTTGCATCGGACAACGACGGCCCGCTGAGCTGGGTCGCCGGCGTCTATTATTCCAAGCAGGAGCTTGATGAGCGTTACTCGTCGGACTTCATCGACATCTACGGAACCTATGGCCAGGTCGCCTATAATCAGGAAGTCGAGTCGATCAGCGTGTTCGGCCAGGCCGAATATCAGCTCAGTGAGGCGTTCAAGCTCGTGGGCGGTCTGCGGTACGAAGAAGAGACGCGGGATCTGAACGGGTTCGGCACCGCCTTCGGCGGGGCCACCGCCCTGCCGCCGACCTCGGTCACCACGGAGATGACCCCGTTGACCGGCAAACTGGCCCTTGAATACAAGCCCGGCGACAACCTGCTGATCTACGGCTCATTCAGCCGGGGGGCCAAGTCGGGCGGCTTCACCACCTACAACACCGGCAACAGCAGCGGCATCCAGCCCTTCAATCCGGAGATCCTTCTCGCCTACGAAGTCGGCTTCAAGGCTGACCCGTCGCGCAGCCTTCAGATCAACGGCGCGGCCTATTTCTACGACTACACCGACCAGCAGGTCCTGTCGGCGGTCTATGGCGTCAACGGACCGGTCGGCCGCTTCACCAACGTCCCGTCGTCGGAAATCTACGGGGCTGAACTGGAGGCGACCTTCCGGCCGGTCGAGGGGCTGAGGATCAGCCAGTCGGTCAGCTACAAGCACGGCGAGTATGTCGAGTTCTTCGATCTCGATGTCCCCGCCTCGCGCGCGGCCGGCATGGCGATCTATGTGGACAAATCGGGCGACGAAATCCCGTTCCCGACGGTCAGCTATGGCGGATCGGCCGCCTACGACTGGACGGTCCAGAACTATGCCCTGACCGCCGACGTCAACTACAGCTACCGCGACGACTATCCGTCATGGCTGGGCGCCAAATACGATGTCCCCGCCTATTGGCTGGCCAACGCCAGCCTCACCTTCTCGCCGTTGAACGGGCCATGGACAGCCACCGCCTTTGTGCGGAATCTGTTCGACGAGGAATATGACCTGACGCGCAACTTCTTCACGAGCGCTGACATCGCCCAGCCCGGTCGACCCCGCACCTACGGCGTTCGCCTGAGCTACCAGTACTGAGGACGTGCGGGCCTGGACGCCCGCGCCTCTTCCGCCGGTTATGAAAGTCAGGGATGATCCCGACCGCCCTATCGTCCCGCCAGCGTCCGTTCAGGGGAGCGATCGTCGTCATGATGATCGCTCTTCTGGCGGCCGTGATGGGTATCGTCGGCGGGGCGTCGGCGGGCGCCGC